>Ga0181529_10000054_pt1 | contig 137358 bp, 111 predicted proteins | sample PEATcosm2014_Bin_36_FD_119763 | JGI IMG/M metagenome (GOLD analysis project Ga0181529, IMG submission 119763) | Peatland microbial communities from MTU Mesocosm Facility, Houghton, MI, USA - PEATcosm2014_Bin10_30_metaG | ecosystem: Environmental > Terrestrial > Soil > Wetlands > Peat | place...
ACTTCTCCGCTTCGTGCACGCTGATCTTCAATCTTCAGCATGACTGCTCCAACCGCCCTTCAGGCTCATCTTGCGTTGGAATCAACCCCAACCTTCAGGCTCATCTTGCGTTGGACAAGAGTAATCGTTCACGCTGGTGACAACATCCATTACGCTCAGGTTATGCGCTTCGAGTTTGAGAGGATCCACATAGACTTGAATCTGTCGATACGTGCCGCCGAACGGCTGAGGAACTGATGCACCGGGCACATTTGCGATCTGATTGCGCACCGCGAACTGTGCCAGATCCTTCAGTTGAGTCTCGTTCATGCCTTTGCCTTCGAGGGTCACCAGGCAGATCGGTTGGCTGGATGCTGTCATGCCCAGAACGACCGGTGGCAGCGTTCCCGGTGGCAGGCGTCGCAAATCCGCCATAGCCAGGTTCGAGATATTGCTCAGCGCGGAATTGCCATCGGTCCCTGGGCGGAAGTAGACCTTGATCAGGCTCACACCTGTGAGTGAGCGCGATTCAATGTGATCGATGTTTGCACCCAGAGTGAAGAACCGCTCAAAAGTATCGGTGATGTCGGCTTCAATTTGCTCCGGTGGCATACCGGAATAGAAGGTCGCAACCACAACCACCGGCACATCAATTTCTGGGAACAAATCCACAGGCATCGTAGTCATATTTGCTATGCCAACGACGAAGATTGTCAGGCACACCATGAGGATCGTGTAGGGATACCGCAGCGCGAACTTAGGCATTACTGGGTGCCTCCCGCGTTCTCCTGGGGATCGGTTACACCGCCCTCTTCATGCATGATGTCGCTGGCAGGCTCCTGCTGGACCTGCGGAGTCAACTGTTCCCCTGTATGGAAGCGGGTAGCGTCTCCAAGCAGCACCCGGTCGCCAGCCTGCAAGCCATTCATCACCTCCACGAGGGTCGAGCCGCGGAGGCCAAGCTGCACCGAATGTTGCTCGGTCTGATTGCTTGCGTCCAGGATCCACACCGTCCCAGTGTTGCCTGCTCCTTGGACTGCGACGATTGGAATCGTCAACACGTTCTCACGATGCGCCAGCTGGAGATAGGTGTTCGCATACATGCCGGGAGTGATCGCGAGGGTGGGATTTGGCACGTCCACTTCCGTTTCCATGGTTCGCGTGCTTAGATCCAGGTTCCGGGTAAACCGAACTACCTTCCCGCTGAAGTTCCGGTCAAGCGCGTCCACGCGAATCTGCATCGGGTCGCCTACGTGGACGTATCTCACCGCATCCTCCGGCACGGGCACACGCAGCCGAAGTAAATTGCTCTGTGCGAGCTTGATCAGCGGCATGGCCTGTGTTTCCGAGTTTGTTCCCTGCTGCAGCAGTACCCCCGTATCGGCATAGCGCCAAGCCACGACGCCATCCAGCGGAGCTGTCACATTGGTATAAGCTTGGAGCGCTCCAACCCGTTGCTGGTCGTCGGCCGCTTCAATTGCACCCTGCTTTGCACCCGCAAGCTGGGCGAGTGCGGCATCCATCTGCTCTTGCGACGCATCGGCCTGGGATCGCGCATTGTCCAGTTCCTAGGCCGCGATGAGACCGGGCCGCTGCGCCGATGCCTGCGCCAGACGGTCATAGTTGGACTGAAGCGCCGCATGCAGGGACTTTGCCCGGCTCACCTCGTGCTCCGCGGCGGAGATTGCATCCTGGGAACGCAGAGCCTCCGATTGCGTGCTGCGGTACTGTGCGTTCAACTCCGGGACTTCGAGGATTGCGAGCGTCTGCCCGGCACGCACACGGTCGCCGATATCAACGTAGATGTGCCGAACATATCCAGACACCTTCGCGTGCACGTCTACTACTTGATATGCCTGGAACTGCCCAGCCAGACTCAGTAGGCGCGAAATATTTCCTCGCTGGACTACCGCTACCGCCACTGCTGGCGGCGATGGGATATTCTTCTTGGAATCCGTGCTGTCTCGACATCCAGTCAGGATGATGATGACCCCAGACAACGGAGCCAACAAGCGGAAGATGACTGTGGCAGGTCGTGTTGGCATACTAAAGCTACTCCACTCGGAAGCCTTCCCGCGGCGCTCCTTCTGTCAACGGAAGGAAAGGAATTAGGTCACCAACGCCGACTCTACTGACGGCTGAGGCCCGGAACACGATACTCTTCTGATGCGTATGTTTAATGCAAAGTTGTGCAATCGGCCAGGCCGAGTGGTCCAATCAACCATCATTCGGACCTCCTCTGATCGTTAGGACAGGGCAGACCGCCCTAGTGAGCAGTCGATAGGCAAATCTCGTGTGAAGATGACGGCCGAGTTGAGATTCCGCATGGACCCCAAGCACAATGAGTCCGGCCGTCTCTGTCTCGACTCGCGCAATAATTTGATCGAGATCGAGGCCATGTTTTACATGGAAGGCGGGCGTGCACCAGGTGCCTTCCGTGTCTGGCATCGCTCGGCGCAAAGCGCCGCAATAATTCTCAGCTAGCTTTGGCTGGTCTTTGAATCAGGTTGCAAGGGACCCGGTACCAAATGGAAGACTTCAACAGGTACATTGAACTCCCTTCCGAACCGGAGTGCATACGGTGCGGCAGCGGCCGCCTCGGTGTGAAATCGGTGCAGTAGACGATCCGGTTCAGTTTGAGATGCAGGTCGATTCCAGCGAGGACGTGGGCGCCAACGGAGAGCGTGGGGCAGGATACCGATAAGAGAATCTTCTCGGTATTTGAGCCGATCAGTAGATGCCCGACACCGCGATGCACACCGTGGACACCGATAACCAGAAGGTCCGGCGCCTGCGCTTTTACAGCATCGAGAATGACCTGGCACGGAGTGCCATCTTCGACATTGGTTTCAACTTCAAGGCCATTGCGCCGAAGTCCGGCCGCAAAGGCTTCCAGACGCTCTTCAGCCGCCATTCGCGACAAGCACGGCCTTCCCGTCACAATCTCCGCCTCCTCTGCCGGTGGCGACAACTCTACCGCATGCAGCAACGTCACTCTGGACTTGAAACGATGCGCAAGCGCGACGGCGTAGTCGAGGGCGAGGCGCGAGCTTTCGAGAAAATCGGTTGCAAACAGAATCCGCGCTATTCTCAATTCATTCATCACTCCCCCTGCACAAGGCCGTGAGTCGTCAATTTCAAGACCTGCGATGCCGGATGGAAACTACCGGACAGGTTGCCTTCGCGAGCAGACGATAGGCAAAACTCGTATGAAGGTGCCGTCCGAGTTGAGACTCGGTGTGCGCTCCGAGGACGATCAGACCAGCGCTTTGACGTTGCGCGCGTTCGATGATTTCCTCGATCTCCATGCCATGGTCCAGATGAAACGACGGTGAGCACCAGGTTGAAGCCGCGTCTGGAAGCAGCTTCTTCATCGTCTCGCAGTAATTCTCCGCCAGGACCTTGAGAGCGTCTGCACTGTTATCGGCAACATCTGGCAAGAGTTGACAGAGATCGATGGGAGCGTGGAATTCTTTAGCTAGGAATACGGCATATGGAGCGGCGGCCGTCGCCTCCGGAGTGAAATCGGAGAAGTACAGGATCTCTTTGAAGTGGAGTGCGGGATCGACTCCCGCCATGACATGAGCGCCGACCGTCATCGTTGGGCAATTGGCCGAGAGCAGGATGCGCTCCGTGTTGGAGCCGATCAACAGATGCGCAAGTCCACGATGTACGCCGTGTACTCCGAGTACGAGCAGATCCGCGGCATGGTAGTCGACAGCCCGAAGAATAACGTCGCTCGGAATGCCGTCCACGACAAGTGTTTCGACCCGGAGGCCAGTACATCGAACGCCATTGGCGATCGTCTCAAGTCGCTCACAAGCCAATCGCCGCGAGACGCTAGGTCTGTACGTTTCGGTCTCTGCCTCTCTCGCTGGATACGGTAGCTCCACGGCATGTAGCATTATGAGCGCCGCATTGAAATGGTTGGCGAACGCAACTGCATAGTCCAGCGCGACACGCGAGCTTGCGAGGAAATCAGTTGCAAACAGAATTCGGTCCACTTTCGGTCGTGGAAGCATAGTGCTACTTCTCTCGAAAACACTCATGGCTGCGAGCCGCTTTGGAACCGCAGTGCAGCCAGGTCTGCCTCGTATTCAAATTGCGCATTCGCCTGATCTATCTGCGCCTGCGTTTGTTGCAACTGGGCCTGACTCAACTCCACGATGGAGCTCAAGCCGAGACGGTATCTCGTGTCCGCGAGGTCGAGTGCGGTGTTGGCCTCCTTCAACAACTCGGTCGTAACTGTGATTCGCTGCTGAGCCGTATTCATCGTCAGCCAAGCAGTGCGCACGTCGCGCACGATGCGGTCGATCAACACACGGCTCTGCTCGTCTGAAGCCTTAGCGCGCAGATCGGCCTCCTCTGCCTCCGAGTGGAACTTGAAACCGTTAAAGATGGGGATCTGGACGTTGAGGCCGGCGGCGCCGTACCAGGGTTCGAGGAAGTAGGTGGTCGTATCCGAATTTGGATGCCAGGGGGTCGCGCCGACCACGCCAAGACCGGAGATCGTCGGCAGCAGCTGATCGCGTTGCGCGCGGGCGAAGCGAACGTCTGCATCGTGAGTCAGCTTGAGGGCAAGCAGGTCGGGACGTTGCTGCAGGGCGAGGGCAATCACTTCCTCAGCAGTCGCTGCCACCGGCGCGGGCGGCGTGGGGTCATCGACCAGGTTGAATTGAGTGTTGTCGGTGGAACCCAGGACTTCATTCAGGCTGGCCATCGCAGAATCGTACTGATTCTGCGCGTTGAGATTGAGCAACTGCGCCTGGGATAGGTTGACCTGCGCAAAGCTCTGGTCGAGTGTGGATTTCAGCTTGCTGGCAGTGAGCGCACCGACTTGATCGTTGACTGCCTGACGAGCGTTGACCGTGCTCTTGGCGACCTGCAGCGTGGCCTGCGCCTCCAGGGCCTGATAAAACGCAAAGTCCGTAGCCAGAACGATGTCCTCGCGCGTGGCTTGGGCCTGCTGGTCGGACGCCTTAGACTGGAATGACGACGAGGCCACGAGGTTGCGTGTGCGGCCGAAGTCGGTGATGAGCTGAGTCACCGTGACCCCAGCGCCCGCATGATTGAGCAGCCGGGAAGCGGCCAGCGAGCCAGTTGACAGACGGCTTCCTTCTTCAGCGGTTGCGCCCGTCAATTCGCCGTTGACTGTTGGATAGTAGGCGGAGCGGGTCTCGCGAATCACCTGCTTTTGGGCCAGCGCAATCAAGCCGGCCACGCTAATATGCGGATTGTTCTTGAGGGCAAGCTGCTCTGCCTGCTGCCGCGTAAGCACCGGGCCAGAGGGTGTTGACCGTGGGATCGATGCAGAAGGCGCACTCGGCATAGCAGCAGGTTGCGGCGTCTGAGCGACCAGACCCGGCGTATCCGGCAGTTCGTCCGTCGTGCTCTGTGCGTTCACCACCAGGGGAATAAACAGAATTCCTGTTGCAAGGAACGTGATTCGACTAAGCATGGATCACCTCACCGGGTGCGGGTTTGTTCTCTTCCTCATGAGCTTCTTTGCGATGGATCAGGAGGTAGGCCGTCGGTACCAGGAAGACTGTGACGATGCCGGATACGGTCAAGCCGCCGAGAATTGAGCGGGCCAGAGGAGCATACTGTTCGCTGCCAGGCTCGATCGCGAGCGCCATCGGAATGAGGAATGGCCGTTCCTTTTGGGAAAGCAGTTTGGCCACGGACTGCGTTGACTAGCTTCGGAACGATAAAGGGAGAGTTTGTAATGCAGTCCCCAAGCGAACACAGCAAAAGCCAGCATCAGCAGGAACATTGCCGGTGCGGTACGCCGACTTGTGTTGCGAGACTTGAGCAATGCACTGGACCTAGGTGGATGTACTGCGTGCTCAGGAAAGATGAAGGGAGCCCCATGAAGCCTCTCATTTCGATTCATTTTGGGGCGAATAGTTTGTCCCTAGGCTCGATAAAACGCGTCGGCTAGCTTCCAGCAAGCCCGAAGGATTGAAACCCGGGCACACTGTTTCGTCGTAGAGGGGGTCGTCAAATTCAGCCTTCGGTGTGCCCAGAAGCAATATCCTGGCCGAATTCCACTGTCTGCGGACGTGCGCCGCCACTTTTTGGGTCTCTACCTCACTGGGAAGCAAACTAATCGCTCCCAAGCAGATTCATGCTGAATCAGGCAATAGGCACGTATCCAATAGTTGGAGGCTTTCAGAACTGGTAGGTTGAGCGTCGAGAGCAACAGAATTTAGATGCAGTTTGGTGCCGTTTGTGGATCGAGCCGGACACACAATCTACCGTGCAGGTTGACGCAGGTGTGTGCACGGTGCATGAATCAAGCCACGATGAACGTCAGGCGCTTGGCTCGACGGGGGAACAAACGTATGGCGACGAATCGCAACGAGGCAAATCAGGACGAACAGAATTCGCCGTGGCTTGGATTTGCAAAGGTTCTGTTTATCACGATCTTGACCGTCACGGTTTTCCTGCTTGCCAAGAGCATGGTGCGTCACCGTTTTTTTTAGCGGAGGCGCGCAAAACCACCATGACGTCACCGGTCCCCCATGATCCCTGAGCCGACAACAGCAGCGAGCAAAAAGAGAGTACCGGCGAACTCTGCCACAACGCGGCGAAGTAGTGATGGGGTCATTGGCGACCGATCCCGGTGATCTCCTTCTGAATCGCCAACAGGTCGAGTGTGGCCAGGGGAAGGGAGAGAAAGAGGCCGATGCGGCGATCAAGGATAACGAAGGCATCGCGGAAGGCGCGGGCGATTTCGTCGGGTGTGCCTTTGACGGCGGCTGGATCGGGAATACCCCAGTGCGCTGTCATCGGTTGGCCGGGCCAGTAGGGGCAAGGTTCGTTGGCCGCGTTGTCGCAGACGGTGAAGACGAAGTCGAGGTGCGGGGCGTCGGGAGCAGCGAACTCGTCCCAAGACTTGCTGCGCAGGCCACTCGTCGAGATTCCGGCGGAGGTGAGTTGCGCGAGTGCCTCAGGGCGCGGCGATCCTGAGGGATGGCTGCCTGCGCTGTAGGCGATGAATTGACCGTTTCCCTTATGATTCAGGATCGCTTCGGCCATGATGGATCGGGCAGAGTTGCCTGTGCAAAGAAAGAGGACGTTATAGGTGGGAGCTGTCATCACGCTTTCGCTTCCGTTTTGTCACAGCATCCCGACGCGCAGCATGGAGCGCTGGGCTTGGTTGCGCGGATGAATGCGCTTAGGAACTTGCCTTCTACCTGGGAAGCGATCTCATCCACCGCGATGGCGGCTTCAGTGAGAAACACGCGGGCGTCTTCGATGTCGTAGGTGCGCGTTGGTTCAAGGCCTACGTCCACAAAGCCGGCAGCAACCAGCTTCGCTCGGTAGTCGGACTCTTCCAGCGCGCCGGCAATGCAGCCTACCCAAAGCAGCATGCTCTGCCGGACGGAGGCCGGAACCTCGCCGCGCACGACAATGTCCGAGACGGCGAAACGACCGCCGGGTTTAAGAACGCGGAAAGCTTCGCGGAGAACGCGTGACTTGTCGGCGGAGAGGTTGATGACGCAGTTGGAGATGACCACATCCACGGAGTTGTCGGGAAGGGGAATGTTCTCTATCTCGCCCTTCAGGAACTCTACATTGACCGCGCCTGCTTGCCTTTGGTTCTCACGCGCAAGAGCGAGCATGCCCTCTGTCATGTCCAGACCGTAGGCTTTGCCGGCCGGCCCTACTCGCTTGGCAGACAGCAGAACGTCGATGCCCCCGCCCGAGCCTAAGTCGAGTACGGTTTCACCTTCTTTGAGTTCGATGAGCGCGGTTGGGTTGCCGCATCCGAGAGAGGCCAGAACAGCATTCTCGGGGAGTGCGCCGATCTCAGAGGCGTTGTACAAATTTTTGGTGATTGGGTCGCAGCAGCGCATTGCAGGATCGCAGCAGGGGGTCGCCTGGGATTGGGTGACGCTCCGTGCGATCGAGCCATACTTCTCACGAACCGCGATCTGGTTGTCCATTGGCTGGAGTCCTCATATGCGCCAACGCAAATGTATTACTTCTCAAACATATCTGTCAAGGCGTATATTATTCGCATGAGCCGGGCTGCAAAACCGTTCGATATGGTGCAACTGTTCGCCGCGCTTGCCGACCCAACGCGCTTGCGGCTCCTCAATCTAACGAATGGACGCGAAGTCTGCGTCTGTTATTTCGTCGAGATTCTGAAGCAAGGCCAGCCGAAGATCTCCCGGCATCTCGCCTACCTTCGCCGCGCCGGGATTGTCGAAGCGAGACGAGAGGGTAAGTGGATACACTACCGTATCGAGCGACCGGCTGATTCGAGAGCGGCTTCAATCCTCGACGTAACCCTCAAGTCATTCGCGACCGACCGGGAGATGCAAGCCGACCTTGCTCGCTTGGGGAAAGCCTGTTGTGAGCCCCAGAGGTTTGTCACACTGCAAGGCGCACCCATGCCGATCGCTCGCAGTGCCTGAAAAGTCGCATCGTCACAACCGGGTCGCAGGACGTGTGACGTGGTAGCCAAGGTCACCAACTACAGGTGTAACCGACGCTTGACGTTGTGTACCAAGGTACGGTATTGACCTTGCTATAGCTCTCCTGAAGCCAAATGGAGTTGTTGTTGTTGAAGTGAACGATTGCGCCAAGCGACACGCCGCCGTCGAATCTGTTTTGGACATCGGCATTCCCGGTGTAGCTTGTGATGCCTCCCTGAAGTCCGAGTATTCTCACCGCTAGGTGATACGAAGGCCAGCGAACACAGGTATCTTCACTGCGTCGAGAATAAATCCGAAGAGAACAGCAGCCCCCAATTCGGTGGCCATGATTGTTAGCGACAATGGTGCCATGGCAATTCCCCGAAGTGCCAGCGTAGAGATGATGAGCAAGTCTGCCACGGAGGACGATACCAGCCAGATCGTCGGGCGCAGACTCCAGAGATGGCCGCGCGCTCGTATCGCATAGATCGTGGCCTGGCTGCCGTAAACGATGGAGACCACGGAAAGCGTCCGCAGCGCGTCGATTCCGAGGTGCAACTCGAACTTGCCAACTGCCAGCACGGAGACGCAATAGGCCAGGAAGCAGACGCCCAGGAGGACGCCTGCGCTGGTAATACTGCCAATGCGCCATGAATTTGGCATCGGTGAAGGCCGCACCCTGTCTGTGGTTAGGGACATGGCCAGAAAGTCGCCTGTGATCATCACAATCACCATCAGCATCGGAGTCAAAACGGCATGTCCCGTCATCACCAGACCAATCGCCAGCAACATCACCTGGACGACCTTCTTGAGAACTGAGTTCAGTGTGTAGGTGAGGATGCGCTGAAACGTCGTCCGGCCCTCTCTTACGGCGGCCACGATGCCGCCAAGGCCGGCCGTCGTGAGGACGACGCCTGCCGCCGACTTGGCCACATCGGTCGCCGTCGATACGGCGATACCGATCTGCGCCTGCCGCAGAGCAGGCGCATCGTTGGCACCGTCGCCGCACATCCCAACCGTATGACCGTTTTTCTGAAAGGCCTTCACCAGATTGAATTTTCCCTCCGGCAAAATACTGGCAAAGACCGCGTAGTCTTCCGGCTTCAGGCCTTCTGGAACGGCTCCGGGCGGGCAAACCGGCCCGTTCAATCCCACGGCATGGGCGACAATGGCCGCCGTCGCCGGCGCGTCTCCGGTCACCATCACAGTACGAACGCCCAAGGTCTGAAGCTCCGAAATAAGCGAGCTTGCGTCGTCCCTAGGAGGGTCACTCAGTGCGATAAAGCCGATAAGTTGCATGGAGGCTGGCGGTCCCGCAGCCACCGCCAACACCCTGAAACCTTGCTTTTCGAGTTCATCCGCCATTCCCGTCGCTACAGGCGACGGAGCCGCAAGTCCGCTTACTGCTGTAAACGCTCCTTTGACAATTCGTTGCACTTCACCCTTCGCATCGGTCGCGGTTGCTTCGGAGGTCTTCTTCGCTGGATCGAAGGGCACAAATTGGCCCAATTTTGGCAGATCCGGCACCGGCTTATGCGAGGTGGCAGAGCGGATTGCCGAATCGACCGAGTCCTGGCCGCCATCGGAACTCGCCAGGGCCGCCATCCCCAGTACGTGAGCTTCGTCGACGCCGGGCATGGGCCTGATACAGGTGACTGAAAGTTCATTGCGGGTCAGCGTTCCCGTCTTGTCCGAGCACAATACGTCGATGGTTGCCGCTTCATCGACTGCCGAGAGCCGTGTGGGGAGCACCCCCAACTTGGCCAGGGAGCGCGCCCCGAGCGCAGATGCAAGAGTGAAGGTCGCAGGCAACGCCACCGGGATTGCCGCGAGCACCGAGGTAAGCAGCAGCGGGATGACCTCACTCCACGGCATCGTGTGGAAGTATGCGTACACCCCAATCAGAGGAATGACCCCACCGTTGAAGATGGCTAGGTTGCGCACGATCCGAAGCACAGCTTTCTGCTGCGAACTGACCACATGAGCGGTTTGAATCAGCTCCGCGGTGCGGCCAAACTTGGTATGCGCGCCGGTAGCTTTCACCTCTGCCGTCGCTTCGCCTCGCCTCACTAACGCGCCGGCATAGGTATCCGCCCCAGCACCGGCTTCCACCGGCAGAGATTCTCCGGTAAGCATCGACTGGTCGAGCAACACGGACCCGTCCAGCAGATGCACGTCCGCCGCAACCACGCCGCCCAGCGACAACTTCACCACATCGCCGCGCACTAGCTCTACAGCCGGCACAGTACTCCACGCGCCATCGCGCCGCACAGAGGCGCTCAGCGCCAGCCGCGACTTCAACGCGGCTAGCGTCGCCTGGGCGCGGCTCTCCTGGAAGTAAGCCAGCGCTGAGTTGAAGACCAGCAGGCCCGCAATCACGGCCGCCTCGAAATACTTGTGCAGCACCACCTCGAGGACAATGGATGCTTCGAGCAGCCATGGGACAGGCGCCCAAAACTTGGCCAGCGCATTCCGAACCGGATGAGCCGATGTGTCCGGCATCGCATTCGGTCCGTCCTGCTGAAGCCGGCTTTGTGCGACAGCAGTCGTCAGGCCGGTGGATGTCGAACTCGGCAAAGGCACTGAGGGAGCAAGAGGAATCTCGATAATAAGCACCTAGTCTTCGGCTAACGGCTGGACAATAGGGGTTGCAAACGTATCTCCATCTTGCCCAGGTTTGTCTCTCCTTGATAGATGGCCTGGATCTGCCCATGCCGGTCGATCAGAAACGTCATCGGCAGGCCGAGGACTCCGCCGTAGAGGTCTCCGAGCTTCACATCTCCCATTGCTACGCGGTAATTCAACTTCAAATTGTCAGATGCTTCTCGGACGAGGGCCGGATCGTCATCCATGGAAATTCCGATGACCCGAAGGCCGCGAGGCCCATACTTTCGCTGCCAGGCTACGAAGGCATCTCAACTTGAAACGGGGCGCACCATGTGGCCCAGAAGTTAAGTAACACCACTTTGCCCCGGTAGGCCTCGAGGTCCAGCCTCTTGTTGTCCAGGTCCGGGCGCACAAACTCCGGTGCCCTCTTGTGAACACGCGGAGTCGCCACAGGGGCTGATTGCGCCATGCTCGCTATGGGACAGACCGCCAGAATCAGAACCGTCAGGGCAACCCGGCGAAGCGTGAGCTGCAGGACTTGGCTGGCGCCCGGCCCATGGATGAGCTCTCCTGCGGTGCTTGGACTAGCGGCTCCGTTCAACCGGATAGCCCTTGGCAACCCAATCTGTTCCCAGATTGTCAGCGAGATACAGAGCCTTCACGTTGGTGAAGCCCAAGTCGCGTAGTTGCCTGAAAGCAGGTCCCAGATTCGGGCAACGATTCCACGGACAACAGCCGCAGTACAGAACGATAGGTGTGTCCTTGGAGAGTGCGGCGACCGCGCTCTGCAGCTGTTGCAAACCGCTGGGCTGTGAACCAGCACCGGCATACACGGAGCCGGGGATGTGTGCTTCATCGAAGAGAAGATGCGAACCGACTTGCAGCAACAGCGGTTTGTCCGATCCCTTGGCCTGGAGCAGACGATTCAGCCCATCGGGCTGGATCAGCTGAGCCTGGGGAATTGACAATGCGCTTCCGGGGCCTGAGGAGGGAATGTATTGTGCTGGACATTGAAAGTATCCGAAAAAAAGAACGAGTGTCGCCAGTCCGGTAGCCATGGCTAGTTGCGGGATACGACCGTATTTCATTGAATAGTCTCCCAGCCAGTCTAATCCCGATTACCGCGTGCGAATTCGGAATGGCCGCCCCGTAACGTCATCAGGATTGTTGCGTAATTATTGGCGGGTCGTCCTTAGCTGGCACCGCGATCCCTGCCGCTCGAGCATAAGAGCCAAGATTGAAGACATTGGCATAGCCCAATCCTGTCGGTTTCGTCTTGGCCACGCCGCTTCGCATCTGACTGCGAGCGCTCGTCTCCAAACCATCCGAAACGCAGCGGCACACGGCCACACCTGGGACCAGTGGAAGAACTACGCAGTCGATGACCATTTTCTGACCGTCCGCTTTGATCGTCGATGACGGTCGTGCCCTGAACAGTCAGTGGAGCTGCATTTCCGGAGCGCCGTTAGCGATTTTGACCGACGGCTGCTGTGATATACGGATCAGGCCATTCATTGGCACTCCTGAACCCGGACTCGGCACTCCGTTGACTGTCACTTCTTCTTTGCCTCGTCGGGGCAAAAGCGACAGATGGATGTCAGGTTGTCCTTGCAGGGAGATGTCCAGTTTGCCGGGAGAGTATGCTGCGTTCATGAAGACCTTGCTCAACGAGTCGTAAACGACAACTCCATTGCGCCGCAAGAAACTCCCGTCGGCGACGAACAGACCGGAGATGTTATCGGCCTTTGAGCGGTCTGCTTTTTCGGGGAAAGTCAGCGCCGTCAAATATGCGTCGGTGTCCCACCCGTTCGTCGCGACGATGGCATTTCGGTGGCGAATCCGGCCTTCGGCAAGGGTGTTCACATAGACTTCTGTAACGGTACCTGATTGTGTGATGCGAACGCCCTCCATATTCTCGGACTGAAAGCGCTCTACCAGAGGATCTGGCTTTGCCGGGTCCTTCAAAATCAGAGCGACGACAAAGGTCGTTTGATCGGTCTTGCCAGGCGGCTCGAAGGAATAATAGGTGTCGGGATTCTTGATGTCATGGTCCTTGAAGCCTGACTGCTCGACGATCCTCATGCCTTCGGGAAAATCCGCGGGCAGACCGGAAGGAAGCTCCGCAGGAAACAGAGGACGAACCAGGACCTCGCCGTGCGGCCCGGCGATGTGCATGTCTGCGCCTTTCACGGTGGCCTTCTCGCCGACGTGGAGCAGCCATTGGAACTGCCCCGCCCGATAGCTCTTGACGTCGTCGATGATGAGAATGACATCGCCGACCCAGAGAACATGTCGAAAGTTGCGGCGGAACTTCCACGCCGTGGGACCAGTGGCGTCGGCCATGATGTATTTGAGATTGCCAGCGTCGATAAGGTGGGTGAGGGTCCCCGGGAACTGCGATCCAAAGTAGGTGTCGTCGTGGAATTCCGCTTCGCCGTCGAACATCACCACATTGTGCGCGCGGCTCTGACGATAGTAGCCGTCATATTCGGGCAGCGAATAGCTCGGCGCACCACCCGACTCGATCAGCAACGGGTCGCCGCGATATAAGAGCATGAAGGACCCCGCATCCGCATGAGCGTGGTTGAAGGTCATCCCCGATTTGATGGCAAACAACGTACCGGCTTTTTCCCACGACGACCGCAGCAACCCCCATCCCATGTCCGGATAGAGCACGGAGAGCGGGAAGTTCGGCGTGGCAGGCGCGTGGTTGCGTTCGTCCACGCCGGGGCCATAGACCAGCGCGAACGCAGTCGATTGAGGCTTGGCGTCTCCTGGTGGAATTGAGTCAAATTGATGCAGGTACCAAAGGTTGGCGTTGCCCCGCTGGCCGAGGGCCCAAAGCAGATTCATGCTCGTATAGCCGCTCGAATGCGAACTACCGTCGCCGAAGAGAACAGGGAGCACACCATCGTCCGTGCTGTAGGAGGCCTGAGCGAAGAAGTCGCCGATGGTGGTGAGAAACGGTGGCTGCGGCAGTTGCGGGGACTTGAAGGCGTTATTCCAGCAGAGAGCGAACCGAAGGTATTCGGCGACGGCGAAGTCGGCATAGTTCACGGATTCATAGAAGCCGCCATTGCTATCGAAGTTGGCAGGCTTGGTTTCCAGTTCGCTGCCGGCGTAGGAGTACCACTCCTTCGATGCCTCAGATATTTGCTGCAACCACGGCAGTACATCCGGACGCTCCTGCAAGATCGCCATTGCGCCGATGCCGGCATTGAAGACGACGGCACTCCACCAGTTGTGTCCCATGGTGTCGAGCGAGTGGATGCGCGTAGGTGCGAGCAGCCAGTCGTCGAGGATCGGATGAAGTCCCTTCGTCACCAAGGCGTCGGCGAAGCGTTGTCGCTCCGTTGGGGAGAGCTGTGCGTGAATGCAATCGAATCCGATCGCAAATGCCTGAACAGTGCGGCCGGTTGCCAGACCGGAGTGCCATGGCGGATCGCGCAGCAGCAATTCCGGGTCACTAAAATCCGCCCTTTGATCGAGCTTCTGCAAGCCTGCTTTAATATCGCGCGCAAATTCGTCATTGCCGGTCATGCGGAATGCGAGACACGTGGCCTGCATCGCGTCAGGGTCTTGGGGCTGATTTGTCTTTTTGGCATCCCGGAGGAGATCGTCGTATGCGGCTTTATCCGCGGGAGAGGCGGTGATTCGCTCACGATACTTTTGGATGTCCGCGTCGGTATACAACAAGTAGGGATGCGGTCTCGCAAGCGTCTGCGCGGACGCGACCGGGAATGCCATCACAATAGACGTGATGCCGACAAGAAGAAGAAGGATTCGGTTCCGGGGTGTAGTCACCAAGATATTGTCACCTTCAGCCTGCGGGTCGGCTTTTCGTTCCTGGACACCGGGGCTCTCTCGCGAGAGCCCCAGTGTTATTCAGCCAGCTTCTTGTGTCCTGCGATTACCAGGTCAGACGGCCAGAGATCTGGATCTGCCTATTGGTTTGGCTTCCATTTCCCGAAGTGCCCAGCCGAACAATACCGAAGGTTCCGTCCGACGTAGAGGTATCGTAGGCAGTGGCGAAGGTCTGCAAATGATTAAAGACGTTGAACGCATCGATTCTCATCTGGAATACCATACCCTTTTCAAGGGCGAAGTTCTTCGAGATGTTGGCGTCCAAATGGTCGTTAGGTCCCTCGCGGGCGCCAGTGTACTCCACGTTGGGGTTCGCCTGATACGCGGTATTGATGGCGATGTAGTTCGGTGTCGCGCACGTGCCGTTTGCCACGAATGGCAACGATTGAGATATCCAGTCGTAACCACCCGAGGACGGGTCGACGGTCGCGACGCAGGGCTTGAGACGCTGGATATAGTTGTCCGATCCTGCGCCCTGGAGGTTCGGATACCACGGATTCGTGTTGCCAGCCCAAAACCTCTTCTTGGGCAAGAGATTGCCGCCATTTGCCGTCTGGTTGACAATCCATCCACTGGTCATAGCCTGCGGAAAGCCGCTTTGATATTCGTAGGAACCGGCAGCTTGCCAGCCTCCCACGGCCAGGTCGAGAGCACGAGGCATGTTCGGGAAGAATCCGCTGCCCCGTGCAATGGGAAGCTTGTAAACGATCAAGGCTGTCAGCCGGTTCGGGACATCCGTTCCCGAGAGCACACGCGACGGAATGCGATTGACAACATCCGCGAATCCTGTGGCAACAATGAATTTGGAATGCGTGTAACCCACATTCGCAGTAAGTCCGTATGAGGTTCTGTGGGTGTACACCGCTTCGAGACCGTTGTACCAGCTCTTGCCGTTCTGGATGCCAGCTTCAGTGATGGCGAGAAACTGCGGATAGGGGCGCGAAAAGTTGATCTTTCCAATCGTGCTGGCGGTGTAGTAGCTCGAACCTGCGAACGGTGCAACGCCCTTGAAAGGATTGGTGATTTGGCCGACTGAACCTGTGCAGTTCGAGGTGAGACCGCCGCGCAGTGGATCGCACGCAGCCTGCGCACTCGCGCTGATGTGGTTCATGTCGTCAGTGTCTGCGACCCCGTACAGGGGCCCATACAGTCGAGTGCCAGCATAATTAACTTCGATCGTGTCCCTTTTCGTCAATTGGCGTTCAATACCAAACGAGGTGTTGAGTTCAGAGGCTGGGTGGAATTTCGGGTTGTAGAAGGTGGATGCCTGTCCCAGGTTGGATTCGAGGCACTGTTGCCAGTTCCCTCCGCAGTTTCCCGTCGCCGTCTGAAAGGTTGAGAAGGGATTCCCCAAGTTAAGAGCTGGAACCATGAGGGTAGTACTGGCTCCCGAGCCGGACACCTGCGACACCGAATTAAAGGGTGTATAGCCGGTGGTGGTTGAATAGCCGATACTGCTTGGCGCGTTCAGATTGCCCGCAGCTGTATCGTTGAAGAAAAGGCCGGCGCCGCCGCGGATTACGGTCTTCTGATTCCACGTGTAATCAAAGCCTGCGCGCGGGCCGAATTGATAAAGCACACGTTGGAACTGCCAGGTCGGGTTTCCATTTACACCCGCATAGGTGGGTCCGCCCACGAATCCATTTAGAACCGGAAGCCCGGCTAGCGTCGCGGATGGGATAAGAGCAGTCACCGGATTTTCATCGGTGAAGTCCCACACCGAGTTCAGGCGATTGAACCGGTCTTTTATGCCCCGCCCTGGATTCTCCCAGCGGACGCCAAGATTGAGCGTAAGGTTGGGCCGGTATTTCCAGTCGTCCTGAAAGTACCCCGCTCCGTAGTACGACGAGAAGTAGTTTCCGCCGGCAGTGGTTGCATTCACCGTGCCTGTAGGAGACCAAGTCCCAGATTCCATCGAGGCGATGCTATTGCCGCTGTAGTTGTTGACCAGAGGGTACTGAGATTCAACTCCGCCATTCTTGCCACCCGTAACATTCGTGTCCCATTGCTGCGTCCAGCCGGCGTCCGTAGTGAGATCGAGGCCGTCGCCTCCGGTGCTCTTCTGACTGTATTGTGTAAACCGTACCTCGCCGCCGAAGTGCATCACGTGATTGCCGTGAGTCCAGTTGGCTGTGTCGATGAGTTGCAACTCGTCGTCGCCGCGGAACAAGACTGCCTGTGAGCCGAGAGTGCCGAAATTGGCTATATTCGTCAAGGGGAACCTCTGGAAATAGTTCGGGCTCGCCGCGCCGATAGCTGCCGAAAAGCCGAGTTGGCTCGGATCAAAGCCGCTTGCCGGACCCTGCGAGTCGCTTTCGAGGGCGGTTGTCACCAATCCTCGGAAAGCATTGATAAAGGTCGGACTGAAGGTATGAGTCCAACCTACATTCAGGCTTGGGTACCGATAATCAGTTCCGTTGTAGTGAGCAATCTGCACCGCTTCGTTCAAGCCCGGGTGCGCGGGATTGACGTTGTACCGGGGGAATGCGCTGTTCGCCTGTGCATAGTACTTCCACAGCTTCCCTGTAGCGTAGAAAGTGTCATTGCCTCCGACGTTTTGGTCCACCTTGATAATGTAGGACTTGTTATCGCTGTTACTGGGCGCAAGGCCGACGTAGTTATTGTTGAAGGGATTCGCCGTAGTGGGTGTTGGGCTCTGGTTCGGCGCCGGGTACCACGACAACATGGCCTGAGCCACCGGGTTGATCTGGCTTGTGGGAATGACGTTTGGTGTCCCTATCAGCACCGGATTGCCCTGCGGGCCGGTGCCGATGCCTGGACCGTAGCCGTATTGGTATCGGCAGACTGCCGGGTGTCCGCTCGCATAGGTACTGTTGTCGCTGTTATGGGCCGTGCAGGTGGCCTCTGACGTTGGGTCGTAAATAGCTTGGTTGTAGGTCGCTCCATTGACGCTCAAGTTCAACAGGCCGCTGAAGTCGCCGTTGATCATGGCAGGTGTAGGAACAGTCGCCAATGCCGTTGCAATTGACTGGTTGTGGAGATCCTCGTAAAGAATGAGGAAAAATGTCTGTCTGCTGCCGTGCCACAATTTGGGGACAATAACGGGGCCGTCGAGTTCGATGCCATACTGGTTTTGAGTGAACGCTGCCTTGTTGTATTTAGCGATGGTAGAGGCCGGGTCACCCGCAGCAACGTCCTTGGAAATATTCGCATCGTTTAGCGGTGTATTGGCATTCAGGAATGCGCGCTGCAAGTATTCATAAGCGGCTCCGTGGAGCTTTTGGGTGCCGGTCTTCAAGGTCATATCGATCATTCCTGAGGGAGCACGGCCACTCGCCGCATCCACGGGGCTGGTTGTGATCTTGAACTCCTGCACGGCATCAGGAGGCGGAGCCATCGTATAGTGCTCTGGACCTGTCTCGCTGATGTTGGCGACGCCGTCAATGCTGAATTCAACGGAGCCGCCGTGGATGGTAAAGGTCTGCGCGCTCTGGTTACCAGGGGCAAAGACATTGGTTGTGGTCATCAATCCAGGGGTGAATATCGCGAAGTTGAATGTGTTGTTATCGAAATCTGGAAGCTGCTCAAGCAGTTGGTTCTCCAAAACGGAGCCGACATCGGCTTTGTCGTAGTCGAGCACGTCCGCAGAGGCGTTTACCGTAACGGTTTCCGTGACTGCTCCAGGTATGAGTGAGAAGTTGACCTCCGCGGTCTGACCTGTCGACAGCGTGATATTCGTCTTGTCGACCGACTTGAATCCGTTGACCTCGGCGCGAACATCGTAGACACCCGGATCGAGAAACGGAACCGTCCAGTTACCCGTGGCTGTGGTGATTACCGACTTATCGACACCGGTTCCTTCGTTGTGGACGGTGATTCTCGCCTTCGCAATCACGGCGCCCGTCGAGTCAGTAACCAGCCCCCTGAAGCCCTCCGAGATCTGGGCAGAAGCGGAGACACTCCATGCCAACACCGCTGCAAGCAGCAGCAAGGATAATCTGAACGTTCCTGACTTCTCGTGGACACTTTGAATGGTTTTTCGCATCACTTTACACCTCCAATACCTTCGTCGATCATTTCGAGATAGCCCAATTTCCGACCCGTCACGCTACTTGTTCTCGCAGGTAATCCTGTCGTCGATCGCAATTGGCATCCTCCGCGCGCGGGGCCTCTTGCGCTTTCGTCTGATATGAAAGGAGACATGCACCGAGAAGGCCGGCGCTGGGACCAAGCTGCGCTCTGAGGATGTAGGTCTTGTTCGCTTCCAAACTCGATGGTTCCAACACATCTGGCTCAGTCAGGCGGTAGATGCAGCTGCGCTCACACAAGACACGGAACATTGTCGGAGCAAGCAGGTCCCAGGCGTCACATACTCCTCCTCCGAGCAGATGGAGCGGCAGATTGAGCGTGTTGATGAGACCTGTAAGAGCTATTGCGAGCGCGTGACCGACACTCTCGAACACTGACGCCGCCTGCAAATCGCCAGAGCGCGCTAAGAGTGCAACTTCGTGGGCGGTCGCAGGAGCTGCGTCCGACATCCTCTCTCGAGCCATTCGCACTATCGCAGACGCCGAAGCATATTGTTCAAGACACCCATACCCACCACATCCACATAGCGCGCCATCGACGTTTTGGACGATAACGTGGCCCGCCTCGCCGCCCATTCCTGTCGCGCCGTGCCATATCCGTCCGTCAAAAACCAAGCCACTACCGACTCCAGTACCAAGCGTCAAGACGCAAAGCGAGTCGACGCCATGCATCTTCCCTGCTCCGAGCTTTTGTTCCGCAAGCGCGGCAAGGTTGGCGTCGCCCTCGACCTGCACGGAGGTTCCCAGTTCCGACTCAATTGTCCGGCGCAGGTCGAAGCGGTCCCACCCGGGAAGGTTGGGAGGGTTGTGCAGGACACCTTCGGGAAGTTGCATTGGACCTGGCGAACCGATGCCAATGCCGATCAGTCGACGGCCGCCATGGTCCTTGGACCTGAGGGAGTTTATTGCCTCGCACATATCGCGCACGACGCAATCAGGTCCTTCCCACAGACGTGTCGACAACAGAATGGACTCCAGGAAGTCAACACCGCCCGCGTAAGAAGCGATGCGCAATTTGCTGCCACCTAGATCGACCCCGATAGAATATGTTCCGTTCATCCGCCCCGCTTTCATGAGTGCTGCCCAGCGTCGCTCCCGGTCTCACGCGCCTGGATTCCACGGTCAACCCCAATTCGGTCTCTTCAGAAACCAACCTTCGGGCTTTCTTTTTCCCTGATTGAAACCGGCCCAAGTCTCAGCGGCTCTATCGAGCTTTGTCGCCGTTCAGTGGGGTTCGGGAGGGTTCGGAACACATGGGGACATGTGTTTTCAATAAGTTGCGAGGTGGGTTACGAGGGGGTTAAGGCAGTTGCTACAATTCAGACGCTGGAGAGGGCTCCGTGACGACAGAAAACCACACTGCGCGAATCACCTTTACAGCGGACGAAAGAGAGACCGTGCGGTTTGAGTTGCAGAGAATCCTGGCAAGCCCACTGTTTCAAGGGAGCAAACGATGCCACGACTTTCTCCAGTACATCGTGACCCACACACTTGAGGGCGAACTCGACGGCCTGACTGAGAGGTTCCTCGGCGCCGAACTCTTCGGCCGCCGCCTCGATTACGACACCAAATCCGATTCGATCGTTCGGGTGCGGGCCAACGACGTTCGCCGCAGGTTATCGGAATATTATGCGGACCAGCACTCGATTCCCAAAGTAGTCATAACCCTTGGCGCAGGGGGATATGTCCCCGAATTTCATTGGCCTCATAAGGAGGACCTTCAACCGGCCGAAGCGCCTTCTCTCGGCTCAGTCTCCTCGATCCCATTGACGGTAACTCCGGACAGGAACGAACCACAATTCGCCGACCAGCATGAGGGAAGTCTTCCTTCAGATGTCAGGACGGAACAATTGGCAGGACAGGCCTTGCCGGCTGAGAATTCCGTTCCCGACTCCGAGAAAGAGTTGGTTTCGAACTTCGACCAGCAGAAAGCGCCCGTGGGAGTTTCGCGCCGAATCGTCGCAACGGGTTCCGTTGTCGCCGGTCTTTTGATTCTTGCTCTTATGATTTGCAGCCTTACCCTCTGGCAGGAACTTCGCACCGCACGCCAGTCGCTGTACCCTTGGCGGAATTCGCCTGCGGTCGCTGGTTTGTGGGCGACATTCCTCGGCGACCAGAGAGATACAGACCTGGTCGTAACCGACTCCTCGTTCTCGCTGGTTGAAGCTTTGACGAACAAGTCGTTTAACCTTAATGACTATCTGGGCCACTCCTATATGAGCCATCTTCAGGACGAGGATCCAAGAATGGCTGCGGCATTGAGCAGGATCTCGAACTGGGGGCTCGGAAGCTCTGGCGAGTTTGAAGTGGCGCAACACATATTGGCGCTGGACCCCGCTCGACAGAAGCTCCATTTCTATATCGCGCGCAAATATCAGCCCGACCTGATTGGGAGAGACAACGTCATCCTGATGGGTAGCCGATACGGGAACCCATGGGCTGAGCTATTCGACAGCCGCATGAACTTCACTTTTGATCCCACGAACCCGTCTAAGATTTTGAACCTTGCACCGAAAGCCGGCGAGTCCGCCGCTTACGACTTCGATGTTTCCAGCTCCGTCGGTTTCTGCATCATTGCCTATCTTCCCACCCCCGACCACAACGGCAACGCGCTCCTTATCCAGGGAACGAGCGGGGAGCCTACCGAGGCAGGTGTCGATTTCCTTTTATCGGAAGAGAAGCTGTCTGCCTTTCAACGAACACTTGGCGTATCGAGACTTCCCTATTTTGAACTCCTGCTGAAAACGGCCTGGGTCAAAGGCACACCGATCGACTCGAGCATCGTAGCTTATCGAACATACCCCGGGTCAAAGTAAGCCTCAGCTATCCCGGCGGTGATCGCAACGTGATGCTATGACGGTGTTGCACTCACCGAGTCCCGTCCTGTATATGCGTACCATTCGGGTAGAAGACTAACTCAGGAAATATAACGCCCGCCCTTAACGTCGTCGTAACCCCCAAACGGAAGTCATTGAATAATCGACACAACCGAGAGATCAAACCCTCCCGAACCCCTCCGAACGGCGACAAACGCGGGCAAAGTGAGGACACTGGACATCGGCTTCAATCGGTGTGCATTTTGGCGCGGCGATTGTTGAAGTAGCCGGTTCAAAAGGTCCACACCAGCCGTTCGAAGGAAGAGACATGAAGCCGATCCCATTCAGTCGCAGAGCCTTCGCCAAGGGACTCGCGCTCACGCCACTTGGCTTGGCTACGAGTTCAGCAGTCTTTGCACAATCGCTTGAATCTGCCCAGCAGGCACAGGAGATAACACCGCCGCCCAAGAGAGTTCCGAAGACCGCTGCCGAGTACAACCGCCATCCTCCTATTCACGAATCGGAGCCGTTTGCTGAGCCGCTCGCCTTTAGCTTCCGGCGCGCTACTCCCCGCCTCAGTCCCTTTGCGCTGAACGAGGTCACCCTCGTCGCCGGTCCACTGCAACAAGCCCGCGATTGGAACCGCGGATACATGCTGCGCCTCCCCAATGACCGCTTGCTGCATAACTTTCGAGTAACGGCCGGACTGCAATCCAACGCTGAGCCATTGGGCGGTTGGGAGGCTCCGACCGAGGAACTTCGCGGACACTTTGTCGGCCACTATCTCTCGGCTTGTGCCATGTTGTATGCCGCCACGAAGGACCTGAAAATCAAAGCCAAGGGAGACGACCTGGTTGCGGAGATCGCGAAATGCCAGAAGGCGCTCAACGCGAATGGCTATGTAAGCGCATTCCCCGAAGAGCTCTTCGTCCGGCTCGATAAGCGTGAGAAGGTCTGGGCACCCTTCTACACCCTGCACAAGATCATGGCCGGGTTGCTGGATATGAAGCAGCATGGCGACAACGCTCAGGCGCTCGATGTCCTGCTACAACTTGCCGCATGGGTGGATAGGTGGACCGCAGCCCGCACTGAAGATCACATGCAGGACATCCTGAAGACCGAGTACGGCGGGATGAATGAGGTTCTCTACAACCTCTGTGCGCTGACAGGCGATGCGCGTTGGGGAGCAGTAGGCGATCGATTCACTAAGAAGGTGTTCTTCACTCCGCTGGCCAAGCGCGAGGATGAATTGAAGGGACTGCACTGCAACACCCACATGCCGCAGGTCATCGGCGCCGCCAGGCGGTACGAACTCTCATCCGATTATCGCTTTGCCGATGTGAGTACCTTTTTTTTCGAGACGGTATCGGAAGCGCGCACCTATGCGTCCGGCGGCTCTGGAAATACCGAAAGCTGGCTGACGAACGCAAACCGAATGACGCTAGAGATGAAGGCAAGCTCGCATCATCAGGAATGCTGCTGTGCATACAACATGATGAAGCTGGCACGGCACTTGCACCAGTGGTCGGGTGACACGAGGTTCATCGACTATTATGAGCGAAACCTGATCAACCATCGCCTCGGAGCGATCGCCCCTGAGACCGGTCTGACGACCTACTTTCTCTCCATGTCCCCAGGCGCCTGGAAGACCACCTGCACCGAGGATCAGACTTTCTGGTGCTGCACTGGAAGCGCGCTCGAAGAGTATTCGAAACTCAACGATACGATCTACTTCCACGATGAGGATTCCGTCTACGTCAACCTCTACGTCGCATCGCGGCTCGATTGGCATGAGCGCGGCATCGCCCTCCAGCAGGAGACACAATTCCCCGAAACAGATCGCACGCTGCTGACGGTGCTGGCAACCACTGCCAAGCCCTGGACTTTGAAGCTCCGCATCCCGGCGTGGACCTCGACCGAAAACATTGTCACTATCAACGGTCGCAAGTTGGACGCGCCCGGAGTTCCCGGCAGCTACCTCACCATCAACCGCACCTGGAGTCCAGACGATCGCGTCGAATTGACGATGCCGATGCGGCTCACCGTCGAACCGCTGCGTGACGACCCCAGCCAACTTGCTTTTCTGTATGGTCCGCTGGTATTAGCGGGACAATTCGGAGATGCTCCGTCCGACTTCGATCTGCTGCACAATCAGGGCCCCGAGATTCAGGAGGCAGACCCGATTACGTTGCCAACTCTGTCGTCGCGCGGGCTGCCACCGGAGGTTCTGCTCGAACCCGTCCCCAAGCAGCCATTAGCCTTTCAAACGAAAGATCAATCCGACACCTTCCGCCTGATCCCCCTTAACAAAAGTTGGGGACGATTCGCCGTGTATTGGACGGTGACCTAGCCGATTGACTGGATCGTTCAACCAGGCTGGAGTTGTTCGAGCAAATTGTTCCTAGTCTTTCGAACGACAGTTTTACGAGAGTCCGGGCAGCATCAGCAAGAGCATTTGCGTCCTTCTACCGTCTCCCGAACTGAGTTTCCTAAACGGCAAAGATCGGAGACTCGTTCATGAGGATGACAAATTGCTACACCCGAAACACCTACGAGAATGCGGCTGGCGACCCGACGGGTTCGCGCCTCATGCGGTTCCCACAAGTAGACGGAGCGCCAGTCTCTCCAAGGAGTGAAGGCCGCCGAAGTGAGAGAGGTCGTCTTGCAAATGATAGCATTCATTTTTCAGTGGGTTGCGATCCTGTTTGGATGAAGAAGCATCCCTAGCAATCCGGCAACGTAGCTGCTTTCATCCATTTCATCCACAATTGACACGCGTTCGCTTAGGCACATAACGTTATCTGCGTGATAAGCGAAACTGGCTCCGATTCCCGTCGGCCCGGATCTGAAATGCCCGACGGAGAGGCACTCTCCCGCCGCAGGTTCAACGCGCTTTTGCTCTCTGCAGGGACCGCGTGCGCACTGCCGCCGGTTCTCCTCGGCGAGAGTGCCGCCTCGGGATCCGCGACTTTTTTGCATCCCGGAATGCTGCATAGCCGTAGCGATCTAGCCAGAATGCGGGATGGCGTCCGCCTCCGGTTACAACCAGTATTCGCCGGCTTCGAGGTGCTGCGCAGTCATCCTCTATCGCAACCCACCTACACCAGGTTGGGAGCTTTCGCGGAAATTGGGCGCAATCCCAACGTACATTCTCAGGAATTCGACCGCGACGCGAATGCGGCGTATCAGTGCGCGCTGATGAGTTGCATTACCGCCGATCCTGCATACGCGAAGGTGTCGATCGGCATCTTGAACGCATGGGCAACGACTCTGCGGAAGGTGTCCGGCGCCGACGCCGTTCTCTGCGCCGCGCTTGGCGGCTTCAAAATGGTCAACGCCGCAGAACTCATGCAGCATACAAACAGCGGTTGGGCCAACGAGGACGCGAAGCGCTTCGGCAAAATGCTCCGCGAGGTTTTTCTTCCGGTCATCGAAAACTTTGCCCCCTTTGCCAACGGCAACTGGGACACTGCCGCGATGAAAATGATGATGGCAATCGCCATCTATTGTGACGACCGCCCACTGTTCGAGCGCGCTCTCTTGTATTACCGCTTCGGCTGCGGCGATGGACAACTGGCGCACTATATCTATGCCGGCGGGCAATGCCAGGAGAGTGGTCGCGACCAGCAACACACGCAACTCGGTCTCGCACACATGGGAGATTGCTGCGAAATGGCCTGGCACCAGGGCCTGGATCTCTACTCCGCTTTGGATAACCGGCTGCTCCTCGGGTTCGAATACACTGCCCGCTACATCCTCGGGGAAGAAGTGCCATTCGAGCCTGACATAGACCAGACCGGCAAATATCTTCACGAGGTCATCTCTCCACGCAGCGATCTGCGCCCCATATACGAGCAGATATACAACCACTACGCTCACCGCAGGAGTCTGCCGACCCCTTGGACCCAAAAAGCTGCTGAGAAATTGCGCCCTGAAGGGGCGGCCTTTGGAGCCGACCATACCGGCTTCGGCACCCTGCTGTATACGCGCGAGTCCGGGCCCGACACAGCCGAGGCCGCATCAATCGGTGTGCCTTCAGGGCTCCACGCGGCCGAGAGCGGAGCAGCGATGGAACTCGATTTTGTGCCCCTTGCCCGCTCAACGCGCTACACGATCAGGCGAGCGGAGAGTGACAACGCCGCATTCGCCGTGATCGCTCGGGATGCATCTGGTCCGGCATACCGGGATCCAACCATCGATCCATCACGCCTGTATGCGTATCGCGTAAGCTCGGTGGGATCCCATCGGACTTCCCTGCCCGTCAGAGAGATGGCTGGCCTTCCTTCGGGTTGGCTACAGGGCACGCTTGGGCAGATGCCTGGAGACAATGCCGCTTCATTCGACGGATCGACCTTTCACCTGCGTGCCGGTGGAACCCAGCAACCGGTTGCGAGTGTCTCAATGTTCCTAGTGCACTGTGAGATGTCGGCAAGGAGCAGGTTCACCGCACGCGTCGTTCCGTTGATTGCCTCGCAGTTTCTTCAACTAGGAGTCGGAGTACTGAACAACGATCGGATTCTTGACCTCGAAGCGGCGCTCTTGCTTTCGCCACGCGGAGAAACGGAGCGTCCCGCCTGGTCGGCGACTCTAATGCGCACCAACGAGACCGGAACAGCCCCCAAGACGGTGAATGTGCTCCAACTATCCGCTCCAACCGTCACCTATGGACGCCTGGTCGAGCCGCTCTGGCTTCGTCTGGAACGCGACAGGACTACGCTGCGCGCAGCGATTTCGGTTGACGGCAACTCATGGTCGGAGGCCGGATACGCGGATATCCCCAACGGGGCTTTACGCGCTGGCCTTCTTTTGAATTCAGGCCTCGACAAGGTCACGACCGAGGGCTGTTTTGATCACGTATCGCTGTCACCGATCTGATAGACATTTGCGGCATCGCCCACATCGGGCGGAACGAGCGGAAGGAATACGGCTATGTCGAGGTTCATCAATCGCAGACAACTTGGCAAGGGCCTCGCCGGTGCAAGCTTGGCGATGGTGGCTCCCAGCGCCGCCGCGCAGCAGAGTTCTGGGGAACCGCTGGCCCTCGACAGCCACTGGATCAACGTCGCCCCCGGTATTTGGAGGGCAACTCTAGGATCTCCGGAAGCGATCACGCCGGTTTCATCGCGTCAGGTGGAACCCAACTCGGAAGCCTTGCACGGCTTCGCTCAGGTCGGCATGCCACCCATCGCCTCGCCCACAGGCAGCGTTCGATCGCGAGGCACATCGCTCACCCTCCCGCTCGCAGCAGGGGAGCAGCTATACGGCTTGGGCCTACAGTTCTTTTCGCTCCAACACCGCGGCAAGAGACGCACCTTGCGCGTCAACGCGGACCCCAGGTTCGATACGGGGGACTCGCACGCGCCCGTGCCGTTCTATGTCAGCAGTTTGGGATACGGCATACTGGTCGACACCGCGCGCTATGCCACTTTCTATTGCGGCGAGTCGCGCGACAAGCCGAAAGTGGCCGTTGATGTCGCCAGTGGCGGGACGCTCCCGATGTCCACCGAAGGCCTGTATTCGAGAGACCCGTCTGAAAATCAGAGCTCACAAGTCCTGGTCGATGTGCCCGGCTCGCGTGGAGTCGACGTGTACCTCTTTGCGGGACCGACGATGCTCGATGCCGTCAGGCGCTACAACCTGTTTTCGGGCGGAGGCGTCAATCCGCCCGAGTGGGGACTCGGTTTCTGGTATCGCGCTTCATCCAATGCGAAGGACTCGGATATTGTCGCCTTGGCACAGGAGTTCCGCGACCGGAGAATTCCATGCGATGTTCTCGGACTCGAGCCAGGCTGGCAAACACATGCATATTCCTGCACGTATGTTTGGAACAAGGAGCGGTTCCCCGACCCCGCAGGTTTTGTGAAGCAACTGAAGAGCCGCGATTACCGGGTCAACCTTTGGGAGCATGCGTTCATCCACCCATCTTCGCCTTTATTCACGCCGATGGTAGGCCTTTCGGGAGACAAGGGGGTCTGGGGAGGAATTGTTCCCGACTTTCATGACCCAAAGGCGCGGCAGGTCTTCGGCGATTTTCATGGGACTACATTGATCGACAATGGCATTGACGGATTCAAGCTGGACGAGTGCGATAACTCCGACTACACCGGCGGCTGGTCGTTCCCCGAAGTCAGTCAGTTCCCTTCCGGGCCCGATGGAGAACAAATGCACTCTCTCTTCGGCCTCAACTACCAAAGGACATTATGGAAACAGTTTGAAGAGCGCCGGCGGCCAACCTATTCGCTCGTTCGCTCCAGCGGAGCGCTCGCTTCACCCTACCCATTCGTCCTATACAGTGACCTATACGACCACCGTCAGTTTGTGCGCGCGCTCGTCAACTCCAGCTTCAGCGGCCTTCTCTGGTGCCCCGAGGTACGGGACGCAAAGAGCGAAGAGGACCTCATCCGCCGTCTCCAGACTGTGGTCTTCTCGCCGCTCGCAATGATCAACGGCTGGTACATCCCAAATCCGCCCTGGAAGCAGTTGGACCGCACGAAGAACAACGCCAACGACCTGTCTCCGAACTGGGAAAAGCTCGAGAGCCGCTGCCGGGAGATTATTGGCTGGCGTATGCAATTGGTGCCTTATCTCCGCGCAGCCTTCGCGCGCTACGCGGCCAACGGCACACCTCCATTCCGCTCCCTCGCGCTCGACTGGCCCGATCAGCCCCAGGTTGCAAAAGCAGACGACGCCTGGATGGTCGGAGACCGTATGCTCGTCGCGCCGCTCTTCGCCGGTGAACCGAGTCGTAAGTTGACGCTCCCTCCTGGGCAATGGCACAACTTCTGGACTGGCGAGCTCGTGGCTGGCAGCGCGACCATCGAAATCCCAGCCACCACCCCAAACATTCCAGTGTTTGTTGTGGCAGGCTCGGTGTTGCCTCTTGCTTCCATTACAGATTCAACTGCGGATCCCGTGAGCCGCCAACTCGAAGTCCGCATCTTCGGCGATGGACACTTGCCATTCACCCTGGTCACGCCGGACGGAGACTCGATCGAGCTCAGCTGGAACTCGGAGAGTCGTGGTGGCACCGTGAAGCAGAGAAATACTCGCTACACAATCGTGGCTTGGAGTCCAACCTAGCTTCGCTCGGCCCTAGAGAACCTCTCTTTCTTGGGTAAATGTGGCCCACGGGGGGCGGGCAATTCATGCTCTCCTCGGGAAAGGTGGGCGTTAGTACGGAGCCGACTCGCTCGAAACGAAGCACCCAGGCCCACCGGAATAGCCAGCGCTAGTAACAACAAGGGCGCAGATTATGGCGGGTTAGCTTCATGGTATTGCGTTCTAGATTGGTTGAAGCGCAAAAGCTAGGCAAAGACCGCGGATTTCGCTCGACCGTGCTGGAAACAGGGTGCGACACCGCCGGGGCGATCGCCTTGTATGAATCCGAGGGGTATTTGCAAATTCCGGAATTCCCCGGCTGTCTCGGAATTCCGGTCAGCCGTTGCTGTATTAAGCGATGCTGAGGTTGGGCCGTTGATTCGTCGAGGCGCGCGCTCGGGTCGTTCACGAGATCGGAACGTTTATCGCGGTCGTTGCGCAGCTCATGCGCTGTGCTGAAGACGAAAAGCGCACCTCGGAGGCGAGATGGGGATGAGTTTCCATCCAGATCCGGAGATGCCTTTCGATGGACGGTGGCATCTCGCGGTAGCCAGCAAGGTCTTGCCTCTGTTCCTCCACCCGTGAGCGAAGGGACGCGATCAGTCCCCGGCCCGCATCCGTCAGTTGATCTTCGGGAATCTGGGCCAGGCCGATTTCAAGCTGGCACACCCTCTCTGAGTGGAGGCTCCAGAGGTGTTCGTGATATCTCTGGAAAGCCGGGGACTGCTCTAGACGGCGATAGAAGTCGCACACCCCCGCGAAGACGAAGACGGCGTGGATCAGACCGTAAAGTGGCCTCGCGTCCTCTCGCCATGGCGAGTAAAAGAGCCTATCTGTGGGCCCATCGATCAACGGCGCCACATTCGAATAGGCGAATAATTCATTGTGGTGAAACTCGTGGACGATCGCTTCGGCGAGCCGCAGCTCATTCGCTGCTTCGGAAAGAAAGATTAAGCCGATCAGGCTCGCGGCAGAAAAAGACCTGTGTGTATCCAGCGAGTCCGTGGCGATGGGTACATACCACTTCACCGAGGTGCTGATGCGCTGCCCCAGGGAGGGGTAGGCCGCGCAAATCAAATCCAGCGCGTCCCCTATCATGGCCGATTGTTCCTTCGCCTTCTGAGTTGCCGGCGTGACTGCTTCGATGTACGCCTGCTCAAACAAACTTGGGTGGGACACCAGCAACAGCTTGGTCGAATCCCTGCCCGCAACGGTCAGCAGGGGAAAGCGGAATTTCCCCTGAATGGCGGCCAGTTCGATTTCGCTGCGTCGCCCATTCACCTCGACACGGACTCCATTCGAATGCAGCTTTTGCAAGTGGACGAGTCCTGGTTCGGCTTCCACCCGCAATCCCAGCTTTGGAAGCAAAATGACGGCAGGCTCTTCGACCTCGAAGGAAACCCCTTGCCCATCGGCCAATCGGGCAAAATAGGAGTCGAAGGCGTGGCAAATCAGGTACTGGAGGGAGCCGCTTGGGCCAGCCGGGCCGGAGCTGTCCGTCGCTAGAAGGCGATGGACGTTCATCCAGAAAAAAGGGGTGCCTTCTTCGACAATCTGCGCGAAACTTAGCCGATTCAATATGGCAAGAGCCCGCTCAGCCGCGTCTATTTTGCCATCAAGTCCCTGAAAATTGATCCGTGCGGCATCGAATAATCCCGACAGCCGGATGAATAGCCACCGCTCGTATTGTGACTCCGCGGCCGCAGGTAGCGTGCCCCCGCCAAGGAGATTCACTGCCGAACCGCCGCAATCGACTCGACCTCACGCGATAGCCTTTGGTGAATATGCCGGATGATCAAATCCAAATCCGTGCAGTAGACGCTCGGATTGTCGAACTTCCTCGCTTGGGAGTAACGGTGCGGAACATATCCGGATCCGCAGACATTCACGATGGGGCAGTTCCGGCACTTCTCACACAATGCCGCCACTCCCATCTGCCGGCTGCGCACCGCGAAGTGGCGGGCAGCGTCGTCGAAGCTGTGCTCGAACACATTCATCCCCAAAGAACACGCGCCATTGAACGTGGTTTTCAGGGCGTCGACCCCCTCCAATTCGCCGTTGGTCTCAACCACGACCAAATCGATAGGAGCCACCCCCAGGGATTCGATCAGGCTGCGTCTGCCACAGAGAAGCTCGATAATGGAATTGAATACGCGGATGCGGCTCCGTGACCCGGATTTCAGCCAGTGATCGAAGGCTTTGACCAGCCATTGGCCGTAGGGATTCGCGGAGGGGTCTTCCGTCTTGCCCTTGGGTAACCGGTCGTGGTTATCCAGCGGAAAAAGGTAGTCGATCGACGGCGGATTCCAGGAGAGCAGGTAATCCGTGACTTCAACCGGATCGGCATCGAGATCCAGCACGCATAGAAACCCGCCTAGAACAGTCCGGTACTTGTCGGAAGTAAGCAGGCTCAGGGAACGCTCCAGAGCGTCGGAACTTGGTCTGCCCAGGTGATCGACCCGGTGCAGGTCGTTAATGTGCGGCGGACCATCCAGGCTCACTCCCATGGTCATCCGGCGCCGGAGCAGAAGATCTCCAATCTCCTCATTGAATAGCACTGCGTTCGATTGCATGCCGACGCACATGGTCCCGTCGAAGCCGTCGAATTCCTCCGCAATGATCCTGGTCAAAAGATCGATATGTTCGAAGCCGCCAAGCAGTGGTTCCCCACCATGAAAGATGATCGACAGTTCGCGCTTGCCGTGAGCCTGGCAATGTTCCCTGATGCGGGCCGCGGTCTGTCGCGCGACAGACTCCGACATAAAACGGGGTTGCCGCTCCCACTGCGAATCGCCACGGTTGTAGACGTAACAATAAGAACAATTCAGATTGCAGCGGCTGGCGATCTTCCACAGATAGGTGTGGAAGGCGATGGGAGCCCCTGCGTCCTGCGCTTCTGTTTCCGGCGAAACAAATGGCTGCTCGATGGTGACAAGCGACATGACCGAACGCCTCCTCCAGCGGACGCAACATAACTCAACGAGCGCAGACCCTTTCTAGGCTCGACCGGCAATCCATCGCAACACCTCACGCCACGGGCGACCCGTCGGCGCGCCACCTTTTATGGGAATTCTTCCTAAAAGGAACACCATCGGGGACCTGAGTCCATAGACCTCTTATGACGGCTTCTTCTCGAAAGGTGTCTTAACGACGCCGGTTTCGCTCGAACTATGGCTCGTGTGCATGCCATGGCTGGTATGCTGCTGCTCCTTGACGGCATCGCTCTCAAGCATGTTCAGAATCGTGTCCCGCAGAACCGGATTTTCCATGTTCTTGACGTCGCCAAGGGTCATCCCGGTCAGGTCTATGTCGTCGAGTGGATTCAAATTGTCCATTTGGAACCTCCTTAAGTTCGATGGTCCTACCATCGTCAAACTGTCCGCACCGACTATCTGCACTGGTTTTTTGGGGAAAAAGCCGAACAACCCGACTGGGACGCAGCAACAAACGGGCCGATATCTGAAGCGGACACAACAAAACTCGCCGAGCAAAGACGTCTTTCGAGGTTCGCTCGACTAGCACGCTCACGGTACTGGCGATCCGTCGCCGTGCCACTACTTACGAAATTCTTCCTGAAATTACCCCTACACCTGAATGCGTACGCTTCTTATGACGGTTTCTTCTCGAAAGGTGTCTCTACGACGCCGGTATCGCTCGAAAGATGGCTCGTGTGCATGCCATGGCTGGTATGCTGCTGCTCCTTGATGGCATCACTCTCAAGCATGCTCAGGATCGTGTTCCGCAGAACCGGATTTTCCATGTTCTTGATCTCTCCGAGGGTCATGCTAGTCAGGTCGATAGCGTCGAGCGGATTCGGATTTTCCATTGGAACCTCCTCAAGTTCGATGATCCTACCATTGTCAAACTACCCGCGCCAACTCTTTTGGAGAAAAAATCAAAGCCCAATTCTGCCCCGCAAATATGCGCGCCCAACGGCCCAGATGGCGGCGGGTCGTCCGTCCAGCCCGTGGTTCGGTGTTCCGAGAGCTCATGGCTGCGGGGTCGCCTATCTCTCCACAAAATCCAGCAGAAGAGGCACTTCGGCTATGCCCTGGTCACAGTTGGTTTCGATAGCGCGAGCAAACTCCCCATTCTTCCAAATGAAAATCGTCCCATCCTCGATGAGCAACTCGTCTCCTGCTTTCAACGCGTTGAAATAATCGTCATGGAGGGGGTCTCGAACGAGAATAAACTCTTGCAAGCTCTTTACGTTCATGTAACTCATTCTATTGCTATTATTCTTTCTGGCGGAGACGAGCGTAAAGGCCTGACGCTCATTCGAAACAACCGCGGTTTGCTTGAGATAGGCCTCAATAGAATCGGCATAGGCCGGGTCGAATCTTCGCACCTCCTTGAGCACCGACCCTGAGTACTCCAGAGTTGCAGGGCAATCGAAGGCACACGGCATATGGTAAATAACCATCCAGCGGGTGTTCTTCGCCAAACAGTTCGCCTGCCACGATAGGGTGCTGGATGCTTTGAGCGCTTCGGCAAACTGATTCTGAGTGGCCCACTGGTTGTGTTCCATAAAAAACCTGACACAGCAATCCGGGTACCCCAGTGCCGACCCGAGCCTGTAGGCATCGCCATACGGTTTGGTGATGATCCGGTTGTCCACGACGAGCGGATACCAGGCCGCGCCCAACGTCTCGAATGCCCATTCCGGTTTCTTTGCCACCACTACATGAACCTCGTCACCGGGCGCAAAATGCAAGTCGAAATCCGAAGTATTGCTGGGCCGTCCTTTCATGAGCGCAGTCACTTCCCTGCTCGAGAGCGACCTCCCTCCGGCGCGTGTCGTCGGCGCATATCGACTGCCGAACGCCGGCTGCTGGGTGTCGGGTAACCTGCTGAAGATGCAGTCAAGCTCAATCGCAAGGCCAAGTTCCGCGATGAGAGATATATATGCGTGCAACTGGGAGTAAGGGATCCAGTCATCCAGCGATCGCTTCAAGCCGGATAAGACCCCCATATATTGAGCGACTTGAAGCGCACCCCTGCGCAGCTCAATCAAGTCGCTGAAGACTCTCTTCCACGGCTCCCGGTAAGTCACGATTCACCTCTGAGATCTTCCCCTGCTTCATCGCAAAACTTCTAATAGCCCGGTATTCCGCACGCCCGCAAACACAATCATGTTGAAGTCGTCTCGCCGCCCCAGGTACCTCAGGGCAAACGCCAGGATGTGCCAGTATTCCTCGACGTCATCGTCGAATCTCAAGCACCACGACAGCGCCTCCACGCACTGCTCGAAATGGCCCAGTGAGTACGCGGCTGCCGCAGCATAGAAGGCTCGCCCCTCCGACTTGTGCACATCTTCCATCAGGCGGGGCAAAAGGCTTTTCAATTGGTCACGATCGACTTCTCCGATGGTCGCAAGAGCCGAAAAGTCGTCAATGCTGAAAGCGGAGTCTCTCCGGGTTTTCTTGAATACGAGTTCGACAGGGAATGTTGGGTCAAACTCGCCGGCCTTGGGAGGAGCAGCGGCCGATTGAATGGTTGCCGCAGTCGACTCGCCTGCGTCTTCACCTAGCTGTGCCAAGAATGACAAGCCATCTTCGGATTGCCGCAGGCGCGAGACGACTCCGGGCCAATGGTGCCACTTTTCCGCGGCCTCGCGGGGTTTAGAGGCATCGGCCAGCAGCCGGTATCCGAGTCGCTCCGCTGCCATTTCAATAAACAGAGAGCGAAAATCGCTGCCCGGACTTAGTGGGCCCAGCACGCCCCACAACGGTTTGATCGTGAGCATACGCTCGATCAGATCGCGACATGCGGCCTCAACCAGACGCCGCGTGTCGAATCCGGTCGCCGGCATTCTCATCAAACCGGCGATCCACTGTTGGGGGCGTGACTCTCCGTCGATTGACTTAGGCAGCAGAGTCGCGCAGGGACAGATTGTCTGGACCATGATGGACACTTCTTCGTCCAGCTCCGCGAAAACCTTCTGAAGTTCCAGCTCGAGAAAGACTGGATCCGGCAAGGCAGCATAGTTTCTGTGGTACTCCGGGGTCCAGGTGTCGATCGAAGTCGACCTTAGCTTTGCAGGTCGTATCAGTCTCCAATCCTCATCGCATACGACTGCGCCGGCGCAGTCGCTCAGGCTTGCCGCCAATATAGGTCCTTTGCCCTTCTCGCCTATTCTTAGTGAACCGCCCTCCACCTCCCATGAAAGCGCTTCGCTTGCATCTCTGCTGCCTCCCGCAAGGATTAGATTTCCATAAAACAGCGGGAATACCTGCGGCCCCACAATAGAGATTTCACCTTTCGTTCCATCCGGGAGATACGCCGCCCAACTCAACAGAACCCGGGCAAAGTTCTTGAGATGGCGTGCCGGATGCGCATCGGGATAGCGCTTGTGAATGCCATTGCGCACCAACCTTTCAGCCGTCGAAACCCAAGCGTCCAGGAGCGGCTGGTGAGATGCAAGAACCAGCCCCTGCGATGTAACCGTCATGGCGATGGACCACAGATCCGAGAAATTGGTCCGGGTTGCGAGCTCTGGAGCGTCGGAAACGATCGTGTCGCAAACCTGAACCAATCTCAATATCAACTGCTTTTCATATCGCGCTCGAATAAGTTCGGTATCGGGTATCGCCGCTTTTCGCCTGGTATCCATAGCCTCGCAGTTCCTTCGATTCAAGAGTGACGATTTCCGGACTGTTGCTTGTTTCCCACGGCGGCTTCCGTACTGTGGCCGGCTTTACTGAGGAGTTGCGTGACAAATGTGTGGCTGGCTCGAGTGGATGGGTGAAGCGGGCCGAAGCCCGGATGCCGCTCTCGTTTGCTGGCGATGTCCTGGGCAATGGGTAAGGCTTCCGAGCTACGGCCAACTCTATCGAGAATGCGCGCGACCAGGACCCAGCTGATGAAGGTCGAGGGGTGAAGTGGTCCGAGGCTGGGATTCTGCTCTCCTTTTCTGGCCGCGTCCTGCGCGATCGGCAGTGCTTCCGCGCTTTGCCCGACTTTGTCGAGAATCTGGGCAAGCAAGAACCGGCCGGCTATCGTCGAGGGGTGACGCGGGCCCAGGCCCGAATGCTGCTCCGCTTTGCTTGCGACATCCTGGGCGATCGGCAAGGCTTCCACGCTGCGGCCCACCTTGTCGAGTAGCTGGGCAACCAGAAAGCGGCTAGCCAGGGTTGAGGGGTGAAGCGGACCGAGGCTTGGATGCTGCTCTCGTTTGCTGGCAACATCCTGGGCAATACATAAGGCTTCGTCGCTACGGCCAAGGGTGCTAAGAATCGGTACAACAAAGAGCCGGCTCGCTAGAGTCGAAGGGTGAATCGGACCGAGGTCGGGATGCTGCTCTCGCTTGCGAGCTACTTCCTGGGCTATGGGCAAGGCTTCCGCGCCGCGGCCTAGGAAATTCAGCACCCGCGCTTCTAGGAATCTCGCTCCCAGGGTAGGAAGGGCGTCCTCGCCGGCGCTTTGCACCCGGGCAAACACGGCAAGTTGAACAATTGGTAAGGCGGCACTATGGTGGCCTTGAGAAAACCTGCGATTTCCCTCTTTTTCTGCCTCTTCCGCAACTCTGACCAGGTCGCCGTTTAGTAGCAAGGTCGCGCGAGTCTCTAATATGCTAAGGGCCTGCTTGAGTGAAGGTAACTCTTTGAGCTTTCGCCGCTCTTCCTCTTTCATCGCTGCAACATCTTTCAAAAGGCTCGTCGCGCTCTCATTCCCGGTCTGTAAGACCACTGCGGCAACCGCAAAAGCCTCGGCAGCCACAAGCCCCGAAGCCCGCAGGTCCTGGATTGCGTGTGCTACTGCCCATTCCGCGCGACGCAGCAGAATCGAAGACGCGGTGCTGCCTTCATCTTCCACCCACTTGAGAAATGCCCGGTTGTCAACCCGCCTCCATTCGCTCATCCGTTCCTCACTACCGATTTGCAGCATTTCGTCTGCACCAACCGAGGAGATTTGGCTGGACACTTCGATCCGCGTGCTGCGGAGTATAGCGAGCTTGGGGCGGGCTGGCGGCTAATGCAACTCAAGCAATGACCTCCGACAATAACCTGCCCACACTCTAAAAACGATCGAAAGGCCTGTACCGGTAGCGTCGCGCCCTTCTTCACGCTTGATTCCACAGCCCAGATGCTGTTATGAAGTCTAATTGCGTCTTCTGAAGAGATGCTTGCTGCCAGTATGGTAAAGCCTGCACAATCTGCACGGTGCAAACCCACGGTTACTCAGCGTCAACATATCACAGGACTCTACGGACGTCTGATAGGGTGCGTCCAGCACAAATCAGACTGCATGATTGCCAATGCTTCGCGTGAACAGACTATCGCTGGTGCGTGCTGACGGCCACGGTGCGAAGAACTCTGAATACGGCGATTCAATCAATTTAGACTCGGGCTGTCAATCTACCGCAACCGGACAATGGATACTGCAATGGCGCGAGTATATTTCCATGGAAACTGTCAAGCTTTCGCACTGGCGAAGTACTGGCGCGAACATTTTCCGAACGATGAGATATATGCCAACCACGTTCATTCTATGGACATCTCTGACTTACGCGGGTACGAATCTCTATGCCGGAGATCCGACATCATTGTATGTCAGGCGATATCGGACACTTATCGGAGCGAATTTCGCCTTTCTACGACTTGGATTCGAGAAAATAAGAAACAAGCATGCGTCTTAATCGTTTTTCCGGTCTTGTTTTATAGGGGACAGACGCCTCAAAGCTTTTATATCCACGGAATGAGCTGCTTCAAGTCAACCTATCATGACGCTCATCTCATCGATCTCTTTTGCAGGGGCTACGAAGAAACTGACATTCTAGACTTGATAATGTCGGATCGATTTCTCGCTCCAGAGGTCATCGATAGTGTCTGCAACCAAACGATAAGTGAGACGATATCTCGCGAGCAACGTGGAAATGTGGATGCCACAGTCAGCGACCTCTACGAGAAATACCAGAGAAGCAGGCTATTGTTCAACTCAATCGACCATCCGGCTCGCTTTTTGCTCTTGAGAGTTTTGGAGAAGATCCTGGCTTGCCTCGGCATGCGAACCGTCTTGAGAGAAGAGGGGGAGGATTACCTCGCGGAAGTAGTTATACCTCCATATCCGTCGGTTGCGCGTCATCTTGGGATCGGCGGCGTAGCTGACCCAAATTTGTATTGCGTCAACGGACAAGCAGAGACAACAGCCGGCTTTTTGCGTGGCTTGCTTTTGCACTACAGAGTGAACGTAGGAAGAGAAGAGCTCACGAGATCGGTTGAGCATAACGCCCAATTGGCGGCCTATCTGAAAATGTGCCATAACAGCACCTGTACCCGATCGGAACCAGTCAGCTAACGAGGTACTAAAGCCCTACGCTGCTAGCCCCCGCAGCCTTGACCACGACCTCATACGGCCGCATCATTTCGTTGTCCTCGTGCTCCAGAATGTGGCAATGCCACGATTCTCACTATGCCGGCAAATTCGCCTGACGATGAGCGCGTCTCTTTGCTCTCGCTTTTGTCGGCCCTCGATCGCGCTAACTACACTTCTGAGACTTGACCGGCGACGCTTCGGGTCTTAAGATTACTTGCTATGCAGACCTGCCGAGCCCGCCTTAGTGCTGCCGCCGCTCCTCAGACGCAGGTGAGGCGGGCCTCAAACAATCCTGATGCTTGTTGTTGATAGTTCACAGTGTGCCTCCGATCATGGCTTGATGTTCTTGGAGCGGTTGCGACCTGTGCATCTTGCGTTAGCCGAGAAATCGCAGGTTGAACAGCTCCTGGACTCAGTCTGTCGCCTAATTTTGTATTCGGCAATCCGCCAACGTTTTCCCGACTGACAACCTGAGCTTTTCTAAGAAGGCTAACTCGTGCCAACAGCTATCAGCCAGCGCCGCCTCAGCCAGATTGCTCCCCTGATCGTTCAGTCTGAGATCCGGTCGATGTCCGTCGAGTGTGAACGCGTTGGCGGCGTCAACCTTGCCCAGGGTGTGTGCGACACGGAACTGCCATCGCCCGTGGGCGTCGCGGCGATCGATGCAATCGCCACGGGCCGGAACACCTATACTCGACTCGATGGAATCGACGCGCTGCGCGAGGCCATTGCCGGCAAGCTCGCGGCCTTCAATGGCATTCGCGCTCATCCCGATACTGAGATTCTGGTCACAGCAGGGGCCACCGGCGCCTTGTACTCCTCGGCTTTGGCCCTACTGAATCCCGGCGACGAAGTGATCCTCTTCGAGCCTTTTTACGGATACCACTGGAACACGATGCTCTCCTTGCGCGTGGTGCCTGTTTCCGTTCCGCTGAACTATCCAGACTGGCATCTTGATATTGGCCGTCTGCGCGAATCGATTACGCCCCGCACCCGGGCTATCATCGTCAACACCCCGTCGAACCCATGCGGCAAGGTCTTTTCTGCCGGCGAACTGCAGGCTATCGCCGATCTCGCGATTGAGCACGACCTCTTTGTCTTCACCGACGAGATCTACGAACACTTCCTCTTCGACGGCCGACGCCACATCAGTCTCGCAACGCTGCCTGGCATGTTCAAGCGCACGATCACCATCTCCGGATTCTCCAAGACATTCAGCGTCACCGGATGGCGTGTCGGCTATCTCGCAGCCAGCAGCGAGTGGATCCCGGCAATCGGTTACTTTCACGATCTGGTATACATCTGCGCGCCCGGTCCTCTGCAATATGGGGTCACTGCGGGGCTCATCCGCCTGCCGGCATCCTACTACTCCCAACTTGCCAGCGAATATCAAAAGAAGCGGGATCAACTCTGTGCAGCGTTGACTGATGCTGGGCTGAGTCCCTCGGTCCCTGCCGGAGCCTACTACGTCCTGGCCGATGCCAGCCGCGTCGCTGGACAGACAGCGGCGCTGAAGGCCCGCAATCTGCTTGCGGCTACGGGCGTGGCGGCCGTGGCCGGGTCCGCCTTTTTCGTCTCCGGAGGCGGAGAGAACCTGCTTAGATTCTGTTTTGGGAAGACGTCTGACGCTCTGGATCGTGCTTGCGATGCTTTACGGCGATTTTAGAAGCGTCGAGTCGCAATTCTCATTTGAATCATGCACCGCACGCCCTGAACGGGCTCTCAATCCGCGCCCTAATTAAGATAGGTTCGTAGCGCCGGTCACGACTTCGGGCGGAAGAATGCCCATCTCGCGATAGATGGGACGGATAGCGTCGCGGACCGCGGGCAGGCGCGTGGCGAACCACGCCCCGCCGAGGAGAACTACGGCGCCATTGAGGATGACGGTGAGGGGCGCGCCGATGGTATGGGCCATGCTGCCGGCGAGGAGACTGCCGAAGGGGGCCATGCCGACGAACGCGATGGTGTAGTAGCTCATGACGCGGCCGCGCTTGTCCTCGGGAACGATGGTCTGAATGATGGTATTGCTGGAGGCCATGCCCTGCATCATGCCGAAGCCCGCGATGAGAATCGTGAGCATCGACAGCCAGAACCAGCGCGAGAGGCCAAAGGCGATCAGGCCGATGCCGAAGATTGCCGCGGACTTGTAGATCATGCTTCCGAGGCCGCGGACGCTCTTGCGGGCGGCGAGCGAGAGCGCGGCGATGAGCGCGCCAGTGCCCATGGCTCCCATGAGGAAGCCGAAGGTGTGCGGTCCGCCGTGAAGGATGCGGGCGGCGAAGATAGGCATGAGGACGACGAATGGCATCCCCATGAGGCTGACGACGGCGAAGAGCAGAAGGATGGTGCGGATAGGGACGAAGTGCGCGACGTAGTCCCAACCTTCTTTGAGTTGGTAGAGCATGGACGTAGTCGCGGCCTTCGTGGCGGGGACGTGAATGCGCATGGCCAGCAGCGAGGCGATGACGGCGATGTAGCTGACGCCGTCGATGAGGAAGCACCAGCCTTCGCTGCTGGCGGCGATGATGAGGCCGGCGATGGACGGGCCGACCAGGCGCGCCATGTTGACCATAGAGGAGTTGATGGCAATGGCGTTCGAGAGGTCTTTGCGGTCTTCGACCATCTGCACGAGGAAGGCCTGGCGGCCGGGCATGTCGAAGGCGTTGACGATGCCCTGCATGGCGCTGAGCGCGAGCACCCAGGGGACGGTGATGCGGTGCGACAGTGTGAGGCAGGCCAGGAGGAAAGACTGGACCATGGAGAGAGCTTGCGTCCAGACCAGGACATGGCGACGGTTGAGGCGGTCGACCCAGACGCCGGCGAAGGGCGCGAGGAGAAAGGTGGGGATCTGGCCGCAGAAACTTACGGTACCGAGGAGGAGCGCCGATCCGGTGAGGCGGTAGACCAGCCATCCGGTGGCGATGCGGGTCATCCAGGTGCCGATGAGGGAGATGCTCTGGCCGCCGACGAAGAGCTGGAAGTTACGATGGCGAAGGGCTCGCCAGGCGTGGGAGTGGCTGGACTCGATGCGCTGTTCGGCGGCGGCGGGGGATTCGGGTTCAGGCATCTGCTTCAGCTCTCGGCAACGTTGAACAGTGTGGGGAGGGTTTGGCCGGCGGCGCCCGAGACGATGTGGGTGAAGGCGGCGGCGTTGAGCGGCGGTTCAGGGCCGACGTAGACGGTGCGGGCGTTGTGCTGGCGGGCCCAGTGGACGAAGTTGGCGGCGGGATAGACGGAGCCGGAGGTGCCGACGACGAGCATCAGGGTGGCGCGATCGATCTCGTGCTGGATGCGGTCCATCTCGAGGGGAATCTCGCCGAAGAAGACGATGTGGGGACGGAGGCGCGCGCCGCAGAAGCAGCGGGGAACCTGGTCGAGCGTGGGGTAGACGGCGTGGTCGGCGACGGGCGGGCGGCCACACTCGGCTTCGCAGCGGGACTTGGAGAGCTCGCCGTGCATGTGGATGAGGCGCGAGGAGCCGGCGCGCTCGTGGAGGTCGTCGACGTTCTGGGTGACGAGGAAGAAGCGGTCGCCGAGGCGGGCTTCGAGCTGGGCGAGGGCGATGTGCGCGGGATTGGGTTGGGCAGCCTGAGCGGAGGCGCGGCGGGCAGAGTAGAACTCCCAGACGAGCGCGGGGTTGTGGAGGAGGGCTTCGGGCGTGCAAACGTCCTCGATGCGATGGCCGGCCCAGAGGCCGTCGGACGCGCGGAAGGTGGGCAGGCCGCTTTCAGCGCTGATGCCGGCGCCGGTGAGGACGAAGACACGGTCGGTTGCGGCGATGGAGATGGTGGACATACTGGAGATAAGGCTAATCCACTTGGAGCCAAGGAGTAAGCGACCGAAGGCAAGTGGCAAGTGGGTGCAGAGACGGCCTGGAGGGTTGTGGGACAGGAATTGGGAATCAGGGGACAGGGGACAAGGGGTACGGCGACGGCGTGGAGGGTAAGTGATTCGTTGTCCTTGCCTAACGGAGTCGGGAGGGGGCGCACTTCAACCCCACCCGTGACGATGGGGCCGTCATGAACGGGGCACCCGGCGGCGTGGGGTGGAGTGATTTGTGCGTTGGCCTGGTGGGGGTACTCGTGGAGGGCGATGAGGGCCCCGGCGGCGTCGAAGGTGGGCTTGAGGGGCTTGTACCAATGACAGAGACGGTAGTTGTTGGTGCGGTTGACGATGTCCTGGTCGGTGATGGATGCGGGGCGGGGGTGGTCTCCGGGTATGAAGCCGAGGGTAGACAGGGTGAGTTTGAAGTAACCCTGCTCCTCCGCGGTGTATTCGCGCTCGGGAACGGGTGAGTCGTCCTTGGGTTTGGCGGGTTCGGAGGCGGGCTGGCGGGCCGGGCGGGGATGGGGCGGGAGGTTGGACGAGGCTAGCTGCAGGCCGTAGAGGAGGGCCGTGGCGCGCTTGGGGTCCATGGTGTTGGCGGCGAGGCGGGCGAGGACATCGCCGACGGCGATCTGGATGGAGGCGCGGTCCTGAACGCTTTCCAGCGGGAAGGCTTCGGCGGGAAAGACGGGCACCATGTCGTCGGTGTGGTGGTGGTAGCAGTTGTACTGGTTCTTCATGGCGTGGGCGCGGCAGCGGTTGCCGTCGCTGTCGACATGGATGCACTGGTGCGGCTTGGATGGTTGCTGGCGGAATTCGGGATAGAAGGACATGGGGTTCCTTAGTGGTTCGTGGATAGTGGTTAGCGGTTAGTTGAGTGGTCAGAGGGGGTGGGTACCCCCCCCGTGTATATACAGGGATTGGTTGATGCGGTTGAGGTTGCGGGTTTGTATATACAGTTGCTGGTGGTTAGTGGTTAGTGGCTAGTGGTTAGTGGTTCGTAAGTGGTCAGAGGTGCGGGTTAAATGGGAAGGCCCGGCGGAGTGCGCCGGGCCTGCTGTTCTATTTTTTACTTACTACTTAATGATAGCAGGTTGACCATAACTCATCTGCTATCTATCTTTTGAATGGAATCATGGAGTTAGGCGATTTTAGGGGTTGACAACGATTTCCACAGCCTAGACGGGCGAGAGCCGGCCAGGCGGCGTGGGATGGGGCGGGGTGGTGGCGCATCTTGAGGAGAGCGGCATGAAGGACAGCGGACTCGGGGATGCGTTTATGGCGTGCGGGACGAAGGCCCGGGGCTAAAGCCCTTTGTTTGGGTGGCGCGTTACCGCGGGCTGAAGAGGGTGCTACTCCGAACGGCAACCTCTGAAGCCCGCGGCTACTGCGAACGGCAAATACGGAGAGATGATTATCCAGTTAGCTCCAGCGCGCTACGAATAGGTCTCGGGAGGTTCCAGCGCGTGCCTTCAGCCCGCTGGGTTTTCGCCTGCCCTGCACCTGGGGCGTTGCCCCAGGCTACGGTAGATCGCGCCTTCAGCGCGTCAAATGCCGGTTGCCTGAGCTAACTGGATAGTCATCTACGGAGATTCGGACTCTTCAAGTCAGAATGACGGTGCCTTGTTTTTCGGCAACCTCTGAAGCCCGCGGCTACTGCGAAAGACAGGGTCAGATGTAGTCGCGGAAGAGTTCTTCGGAGGGCGGGGAGGACGCCGCGGTGGCCGACAAGACACCCGATTCTGGCGCCATCTGGAAGATTTCCTCAAAATCGTGCAGATTTCTGGTTGACTCTGGCACAAACTATGCGATATGGTCGCTATGGCGTCAAGAACGATCATCATCCGTCATAATGAAATGCCTGATCCCAAATATCGGTAGCACCTCCTTCAAGTACCGGGTGCTGGACATGCCCGAGGAGGCGGCTCTGGCGGACGGTCGGGTAGAACGCATAGGGCAGCCGGGCGGCTGTCCGGACTATCCGTCGGCGATCCGGAAGTGCATTCGCGACGTGGCGGGACCGGGCAAGGCGCTGAAGAGTCTGGCGGAGGTTGAGGCGGTTGGATTCAAGGTAGTGCATCCGGGGCCGATGGCGGGGCCACGACTGGTGGATGAGGACTTGTTCGCGGCGATGGACGATTTTGCGTTTTTTGCGCCGGCGCACAATCCTCCGTACGTGGCGGCGATGCGGGCGTTCGCGCAGGAGCTGCCGGGCGTGCCGCTGGTGGCGGTGTTTGAGACGACGCCCTATGCGGGGCTGAGTGAGGCGGCTACGACGTACGCGGTGCCGTACGAGTGGCGGACGGAGTTTGGGATACGGCGGTACGGGTTTCATGGGGCCAGCCATCGCTCGGCGAACGAGCGGTTGCAGGCGATGCTGGGACGGCGGGATCTGCGGCATATCTCCTGCCACCTGGGCGGGAGCTCGAGCGTGGCTGCGTTCCGCAGCGGGGTGGCGATCGATACGAGCTTTGGGACTTCGCCGCAGTCGGGGCTGCCGCAGAACAATCGGGTGGGCGACATCGATGCGTTCGCGGTGCTGTACATGATGAAGAAGCTGGGAGTGGATGCCGACGAGATGGCGCGGATACTCGGCTGCAAGTCGGGGCTGGCGGGAATCAGCGGCAGGAGCGGCGATATTCGCGATCTGGATGAGGGCGCCGCAGCGGGCGACACGCGCTGCCAGCTTGCCCTGGACGTATTTGTGCGCGCGATCCGGCACTATGTGGGCGCCTTCATGCTGGAGCTGGGGGGCCTGGATGCGATTACGTTCTCCGGCGGCATCGGCGAAAACAGCGCGGCGATCCGCAGCGCGGTTTGCCGCGGGCTGGCGGGATTGGGAATCGAGCTGGACGAAGCGGTGAACCGGACGGCACGGAAGGCGGGCGCAATTTCCAAGGAAACTTGCGTCATCCAAATCCTGATTATTCCGGCAGATGAAGAGATTATTGTTGCCCGCGAGACCGCGGGCGTGGTGAAGCGGGCAAGAGTGGTTCAGCCGGCGTAAAAGCAACAGCAGCGAGACGTAACGCGAGCGAGTGACTTGTTATGGGATGTGGAAGCTCAGCATTTTCGAATTCGCCTGGATCGATCGATCGGACGATTGTCGAGCAGATCGTCCGCCAGGTGGCGGTGGAGTATCTGGGACGGAGGGGCGGCGGCAGCGGACCGGCGCCAACGCTGACGGTGATGGCCTCGGCACGGCACATGCACGTCTGCCGCGAGGACATGGATGTGCTGTTTGGACCGGGGACGGAGCTGACGGTCTACAAGGACCTGTACCAGGCGGGGAATTTTGCGGCCAATGAAAAGGTGACGATCATCGGGCCGCGCAGCCGGCTGATTTCGAACCTGCGCATCCTGGGGCCGATGCGGAAGCAGTCGCAGATCGAGCTGGCGTTTACGGACGCGATCATGCTGGGGTTCGACGACATTCCGGTGCGGCTCTCGGGCAACCTGGCGGGTTCGCCGGGGGCGATCATCATGGGGCCGAAGGGCACGATCCAGTTGAAGGAAGGGATTATCCGGGCGGCGATCCATGTGCATATGAACCCGGCGGAGGCGACGTACTTCGGAGTGAAGCAGGGCGACCTGATGAAGCTGCGCGTGGGCGGTCCCGCGGGCACCACGTTCAACAACGTGCATGTGCGCATCGATCCAACTTCGCGGCTGAACGTCCACATGGACACCGACGAGGCGAACGCATGCGGCTTGCACCTGACCAAAGACATTCAACTTACTAAGTAGGACATTTCGGCAGTGGAAGGAAAAGAGAGGAACCTAGATGAAACAAGCGCTTGGAATGATTGAAACAATAGGGCTGGTCGCGCTGTTCGAGGCGACCGACGCAATGCTGAAGTCGGCGAACGTAACGTTTATCGGCTGGCAGTCGGTTGGCTCGGGGATGGTGACCGCGTTTGTGGAAGGCGACGTGGCGGCGGTGAAGGCCTCCACCGATGCCGGAGCGGAAGCGGCGGCGCGGATTGGAAAGGTGGTGGCGGTGCAGGTGATCTCGCGCCCGCATGACGAACTGCCCTCCTTTGTGCAGGGCGAAAAGAAGGCAGCAGCCAAGAAGGCCGCGGCATAAAGAGCTGGCGTGAACTGCCCGGCCGGGCAGAGGAGACAAGATGAGCGAAGCAATTGGATTGATCGAAACGAAGGGCCTCGTCGGACTGGTCGAGGCGTGCGATGCGATGGTGAAGGCGGCCAGCGTGGAGTTGGTGAAGACCGTGCAGATTGGCGGAGGGTTTGTAACCGCAATTGTTCGCGGGGACGTGGGCAGCGTGCGCGCGGCGGTGGACGCGGGAGCGGCAGCGGCGAAAGCGGCTGGCGAACTGGTGTCGTCGCATGTGATTGCACGTCCGCACGATTCGCTGGTGGAGAGCTTGTTGAAGTAAGCGACAACACAGGGCGGGAATGCGGAAACCAAATACGGAGATTCTGACCGAAGGCAGAATGACGACCAGTAAGTACAGGAATCAGGAGAAGGTCCATGGCAAACGAAGCGATTGGGATGATTGAGACGAAGGGCCTGGTGGCAATGGTGCAGGCTACGGACGCGATGCTGAAGGCGGCAAGCGTCGAATTCGTCGGATGGAACAAGATCGGCAGCGGATTGTGCTCGGTGTTCGTTCAAGGCGATGTAGGCAGCGTACGCGCCGCTGTGGATGCAGGCTCCGCAGCAGCCAAGACGGTGGGCGAGGTAGTGAGCGTGGATGTGATTGCGCGTCCGCATAGCAGTCTCGCGTCGGTATTGCCGAAATAGCTGGAGCGGGGACCGATCCGCCGAGGCGCATGAGGTGAGCCGGCATGTTTATCGCAAAGGTAATTGGCAACGTCGTTTCCACGCAGAAGAACGCGAAGTTCCGCGGGATGAAGCTGCTGCTGATTCAGCCGTACATCAGCAGAGACAGCAAGCTCGAAATCTCCGGGAGCTCCGTGGTGGCGGTTGACAGCGTCGGCGCGGGAGTGGGCGAGTGCGTGTTGTTCACGCAGGGCAGTTCGGCGCGCCTGACGCCGGCGACGAAAGACGCGCCAGTGGATGCCGTGATTGTCGGCATTGTGGATGTCGTCGAAGTCGGCGGCACGGTACTCGAGAAGCCGTAATGGCGGGCTGGGAGAAGAGATGACAGGCGTGGAGAAACGATGACAAACCAGGAACAGGTGATTGCGGACATCGCGAGAGAGGTGGTCGCGAGGCTCCGTATCCAGTTGCAACAGCAGCCGGCCGCGGTGCCGGCCAGCGCTGCCGCAAACAGCGGCGCCGCGCACGACGGCGTCTTCGTGACCGTCGATGAAGCTGTGCGCGCGGCCAACGCGGCGCAGAAGCGGGTCCAGGAGATGAGCCTGGAAGACCGCGGGCGGATGATCAAGATCGTGCGGCGGATCTGCATCGATCGCTCGGAAGAGCTGGGCCGCATGGAACTGGAAGAGAGCAAGGTGGGCCGGCTCGACCACAAGATTCAGAAGTTGAAGAACATGCAGTATGTGCTGGGCATCGAGGCCATGCGCAGCGATGCGAGGAGCGACACGTCGGGGCTGCTGGTGATCGAGCGCGCGCCGTGGGGCGTGATCGGGATGGTGCTGCCGGTGACGCACTCGGTGCCGACGATGGCGGCGAATGCGATCAATATTCTGGCCGCCGGCAACACCGCGGTGTTTGCGCCGCACCCGTCGGCAAAGCGCGTGGCGCAGTATGCGCTGCAGCTTTTCAATAAAGAGATTGAGCGCGAGCTGGGCGTGGCCAATACGCTGACTACCATCCTGGAACCGAGCATTGAAGCGGCGGACCAGATCTTTCAGCATCCGGAGATCGCGCTGTTGTGCGTTACGGGCGGGCCGGTGGTGGTGAAGGCAGCGGGCAAATACGGCAAGCGAGTGATCGCGGCCGGGCCAGGCAATCCCCCGGTGGTGGTGGACGAGACGGCCGACCTGCAACTGGCGGCGAAGTCGATCATCGAGGGTGGAGCATTCGACAACAACCTGCTGTGCATCGGCGAAAAAGAAGTCTTCGTGGTTGCGTCGGTCTTCAAGCCGTTCATGAGCGCGATGCACAATGCCGGCGGCTTCGAATTAGATAAGGCCGCGATCGAACGGTTGACGAAGGCGGCGTTCACGTTCGATGGCGACGGCAAAGGCTGCGTGCGCGCGCATGTGCGGAAAGAGCTGGTGGGCAAGGATGTGAAGGTGCTGGCCGCGGCCGCGGGCGTGAGCGTTCCGGAGAACACGCAGATTCTTTTCGGCGAGACGGACGAGGACCACGCGTTTGTGGTGGAAGAGCAGATGATGCCGTTTATTCCGATCGTGCGCGTGAAGGATGTGGACGCGGGCATTGCGGCGTCGCTGAAGGCGGAGCACGGCTACCGGCACACGGCGATTATCCACTCCAAGAACGTCGACAACGTGACGCGGATGGCGAAGGCGATGAACACGACGCTGTTTGTTGCGAATGCATCGTCGCTGGCGTCGCTGGGATTCGGCGGACCGGGATACCTGAGCCACAGCATTGCGACGCCGACCGGCGAGGGAGTTACGACGCCGCTCACCTTTACGCGGGAACGGCAGTTCACGATGGGCAACGCATTGAGGATTATCTAGGCATGTTTCTCGCTCGCATCGGCGGCACGGTAGTTCCAGCGGCAAAGCACGCGACGCTGGAGGGCTGCCGCTTTCTGATCGCGCAGCGGCTGGAGGCCGACGGCAGCATGGGCGCGGAACCGCTGGTGATTATCGACTGGCTTGGCGCCGCGCAAGGCTCGACGGTGCTGGTCTCGACCGACGGCGACATTGCGCGGGAGCGATACGGCAATACGAGTCCGGCGCGCATGGTGGTTGCCGGCATTGTGGACGATGTGCAGATGCCGCAGAGGAGGAGCGCATGAGACTAGGCATCGTTCGCGGCCATGTCACGCTCACGCCTGCCGTGCCGGAGTTGCTGGGGCTGACGCTGGTGGTGCTGGAGCCGGTGACGATGAAGAACCTGGCCGCGAAGAATGGCTTGGGCGGCGGGAAATCGCTAGTCGCAGTGGATGCGCTGGGCGCGGCGAAGGGGCAGATGGTGGCGTTCACCGAGGGCACCGAAGCAGCGAACCCTTTCTGGCCGGCACGAGTTCCGGTGGACGCGTACTGCACTTTGATTGTCGATTCCATCACAACCGGCAGTAAGCAATTTGAAGAACCTGAGGTGTTGAAGTGAAGAGCGGCGAAGTGAAAAATATGGATCTCTCCGGCCAGAATGTTTTGACGATGCGCGATGTTCAAAGCGCTCTCGCTGCCGGCGCCACGCAGGTGCGCGTTTGCGAGAAGTGCGTGATCACGCCGTCGGCCCGCGACTTCCTGCGCCAGAACAATATTGAACTGGTGACAGGTCCGGTTGCGGTTGCAACTCCAGCGCCAGCCCCAGCGCCCAAGCCTCCCGCTGCAAGCCCGGCGATTGCGAGCGGTGGCGGCGCGAAGGCGCGGATCATCAATGTGGCCGGCAGCGGCAGCGGGGCGAAGAGTGCTCCGGCGGCGCATCGAGCACCCGACCCGCGGCTGTTTACCACGCCTGAGGCCGAAGCCATCAAGCTGGAGATTTGCGCGGTCGGGAAGAAGCTGTGGAACCGCCAATATGTCGATGGCAATGGCGGCAATATTTCGTACCGCATCGGGCCTAACGAAGTTCTTTGCACGCCGACCCTGGTGAGCAAGTTCGACCTGACCCCCGATGACATCTGCATGGTGGATCTGGAAGGCAAGCAGGTGGCCGGCAAGCGGCCACGCACCAGCGAGATCCTGCTGCACCTGGAAATCTACAAAGCTGTGCCGGAGGCGAAGTCCTGTGTGCACTGCCATCCGCCTCATGCCACCGCGTATGCGATTACGGGGCGGGTCCCGCCGAGCCGCGTGATTCCTGAGTTTGAAGTATTTGTGGGCAAGGTAGCGGTTTCGCCCTACGAGACGCCGGGCACGAAAGCCTTCGCGGAGACGGTGCTGCCCTATGTGCGGCAACATAACACGGTGCTGCTTGCGAACCATGGCATCATCTGCTGGGCGGATACGGTTACCCACGCGGAGTGGTTCGCGGAGGTGGTGGACACCTACTGCTGGACGCTGATGCTGGCATCGCAACTGGGCGTGCCAATCTCGCAAATCTCGGAGAAGCACACCGCCGATCTGCTGGACATCAAGAAGACGATCGGGTTGCCCGATGCACGCTTCGACGCTTCGGGAATGAAGGAATGCCAGTTGTCCGACCTCGAGACCAATACGTCCATTGCGCTGATTCCCTGCGCAAGGGATGGCGTAAACGTTGCCGTACCTGCCGACCCGGCGGACATTGAGAAGTTGGTAAAGCAGGTGACCGACGCTGTAATGGGTGCGATTGGAGCGCAATGACGTGGTCCGGCAGCTTGATGGAACAACCTGAAACGATTGACGCGATTCCGTAGATCACGATCCCTGGACACGGCACAGTGAAAGCTGCTGAACGGCAACTCCGAATCCGTCAGATGTTCGAGTCCAAGGATTTCCTCGACCTGGAAACCCTTTGCCGCGAGCTGGACGCTTCGGAATCCAGCATTCGCCGCGATCTGGATGTGCTGGAAGCGGAGAACGTTCTGAAGCGCGTGTATGGCGGAGCGGTCCCGGTGCAACCGCCAGTGAACGGCGCCTTCGACTTCACCGTGGAGAGCGGGCGCCTGAGCGATGAAAAGAGCCGGATCGCCCGGCTGACCGCCAGCCTGGTGCAGGATGGCGAGACTGTCATCCTGGATGGCGGCTCGACGGTGGCGGCGGTGGCCGGAGAGCTGGCCGGCAAGTTCCTGCACATCGTCACCAATTCCCTGCCGATCGCGGAGACCCTGGAAGCCAGGCGGAACATCGAACTGACGCTCACCGGCGGGTATCTCGATCCGCGCATCCGCGTGATGCTGGGGCCGCTGTGCGAACAGATGCTCAGTCTGATTCGCGCCGACGTGTTGATCATGGGCATCGGCAGCATCTCCGAAGCGGGGTTGAGCAACAACAACACGCTGGTAGTGGGGTCGGAGCAGAAGATGATCGAGATCGCCAGCAGGGTCATTATCGTTGCGGACCATACCAAGTTCGGCCGCAGCGCCATGATTCCGGTGGCCCAGCTGGACGCTGCCAATGTGGTCGTATCCGACAACGGTCTCGCGCCGGAGTACGTGGAGTTGCTGCGGAGCAACGGAGTTGAAGTGCTGTTGGCGTAGTGGCGATACCGGCGACGGAAATATGAGAGGCCAGTACGCGCATACGATTCGCCGAATGCGCTAGTTCATGTCCCCACGGATCGGGTTCCTGGGTGCGGGATGCTTCTCGCATCGATGAAGATGGAACGCCACCTCCACGTCTTCTCGCGGCTTGAATCTCTCCCTTGTCATCCTGGGATTGGGATGGGCCCACCCGCAAGCACTGCAGCCCCAACCCTCGGACCGCCTCTCCATATATCGAACCAATAGCGCTTCTTCTGCCATACCGACAGTTTACGCCCGCGCCCGGCCACATCGCCAGACTTATTGCCTTCACCCCTCTGAAACAAGCCAGACGGAAGCGCCGAGCGCTGAAGCACATGTGTTGCGGGTTTGCCCAGAAGCATGAGGTTGGCAGATGAGCTTATGGGTCGCGAAGCTGTGAAGAGTCGCAGACGGTCTCAGCTTTCGCGTCGCTTATGCCTAGTCCGCGGACAGGCACGCAGGCCCTGGGATTCTTTCTGCCATTCGCCGCCGATGGATGGCGATTCCAACTACGGCAAGCGCAGCGATCCCACTCCCCAGCAGGAACAAGCTGTCGGGCTCAGCCACAAGTGACAGCCCCATAGAGATCTGCGGCTCGCCGTCAGTCCAGGTAGCGGCGCCGCCGGGATCGGGAAGGTAGGCGATGTCGGCGGCAAAGTCGCTGGAAGGCGGCGGATCGCTGCCCGTCACCTCGGCGATCGCCTCGGCCGCCAGCGCCTGGGCAGTTGCGTCAAACGCGTTAGGGCCGTTGTAGGCGGGGTTGGAGGCATTGATGTCGCTGGGATCCATGATGCTCCAGATGGCGAACTGGATCTCGGAATCGGTACCCACGGCGGAGCCGTACTGATTGAAGAGCCAGGCGTCCTCCAGCAAGCTGATGCCCGACTCACCGTCGTAGGTCTGAGCCGGATTGACCGCGGAGAGAGCCAGCGTGTCGACTTCCCAGCTCTCACCGATGGTGATGTCGCGATCGAAGTTGATGCAGGAAAGGAAGACGCTGGCCTGGGACCCGCCTGAGTTGGTGACTTCGAACACGTAGGGATAAACATCCTGGCCAGCCGTGGCAACACCGGCCACACCGGTCAGAGTGAGGGTGTCGGCAAAGGCGGCGCCCGGAATTAGGCAGACGAGCGAGAGGAATAGAACAGTAAGGCTGGATATCAGGCGCATTCGCGAAACTCCGGGGGATCCCTTGTGCTCCAGCTATTGCCGACTTAGCGATCTCCAACCTTGGCCTTCATCGGCGCGCTGCGTATTTACCGATTGAAGGGCTGCTCAACGAGACCACCAAGGGTATGCCGGCGCCGGGTTGACGTCGTGGCAGATCTTGGAATGGCTTGCCCCACGGCTTGACCGCCCATCGACAACGACCATCGCCTTGAGCCGTGCTTATCGAGACGATGATTTGTGGCGAGCCTTCAGATGGGCACGAGCCGCCGAGAGAAAGGCGCCCGCGGATCCGACGAGAGCTAGAACAAGCGTGGGGTTCTCCGGTGAATCCACGCACCCCGATTGGGCGTGAAGCGGGGACGCGATGCAGAGAACAACCGCACACAAAGAGAGAAACCGCAATGACTTGCTCATAATTGAAGTCTCCAAGCAAAACTTTACGTAAACGCAAGAACTCTCAACACCATCTTCAAAATGATCTTGCCAGCCGAGTGTAGCAACAGATTATTGCATCCGAGTTACAACCAGCCCGGCCAACTAATTCATTGCCGCGGCGAAATTCATGCTTGGCTGACTATCCTGGGCGCAGGTTCATGGTACCTTTCCCGCGTGATCGTAAATCCTGCAAAGACGTGGGCGGGAACGTACGCCGAAGAGAAGAAGCGGCGACAGAAACGGCGGAACCATACCGTTTCGGAGGGAGCCGTTTCCCTTCCGGAATCGCCATGTGGGGGTGTCAATGCGAACGTCAGGACCATTGCCGCAAACGGAATGTGGACTATATCAGGCGGATTCGGTCTGCGACACGGTGTATTTGCTTCTGAGATAGGCGAGCACACTGGGGGAGTCTTCAATGGAAGCGATGCAACTCCGGCCGACAGCAAAAAGGTAATCGAGCTTTACGGCACATTGCAATCTCCTCTGCGGGCTTACCTTGGTACATTCTGCCTGAGTGCGGATGAAGTGGACGACGCAATACAGGAAGTGTTCGTGCGTCTGATACGACATTTACATGGAGCAAGAGCAGGACAAGCCTGGGACGAGAACCACCGCGGCTGGCTGTTCCGGGTGGCACACAACTTCGTGATGGACATCTACCGGGATAGCCAGAGGATGCCGCGTCTCGGCGATTACGATGCGGAGTTTCATTTGTCGCACCGCGCCGACCCGGCACTCGATCCGGAGCAGGCCCTTCTTCGTAAGGAGAGGTTGACCCGTCTGGACGCGGCAATGAGAAAACTAGACATTGAGCAACGAAGCTGCCTGCTGCTTAGAGCGAAAGGACTGGGTCACAAAGAGATCGGATATGAACTCGGGATCAGTGCACAGCAGGCCGCGAAACTTCTGCAGCAGGGGCTAGGCCTGTTGGCGGGTGAGTTGAGAACTTGAAACTCGACGATCTGCGGATGCAGCCAGCGGGATGCAGACCGTGCTCGAAGGCGGCCGACTCCATAGTGCTGGCGACAGCTCTCGTGCGGGATTCCAGAGGACTTTACGATTCCAAGGCAATGATTATTGCGAGCCTCCTGAGCTGCTTCCGGAATCAGGGCCAGGACTGCTCTGCTGCTGTCTCTTCGCCCTTGCTCTCGTCGCCTGATCTGCCGAAGGGGTGCAGTCGACACAGCCACTGTAGGCCTGCGCTGCTGTGGGAGCCACGATTGCGGTGATTGCGGGGAGCAACAGCGCCCCGGCTACTCCGAGTCTCTGCAACGCGAGCCGGCGCGAGATGGTTGAGGCAATGACTGGGGATGTCGACGGTTCGATCAGACCGTCCCGACGAAGCGCGTCGATAGCAAACAGCACTACCTCTTCAGTGATCGGCGCCTTGAGTTCGAGAAGGGCCGCCGCACTTATCTGGGTTACCGTACGTTTGCCGTCCGCAAGCCGCCAAATGACAGAGGATGTCTCATTGAGACAGAAAGCCTTGTGGCGACGCTCGTCGTATACAAGTGTCTCCGTCCCAATCTGCTGAATCGAAAAATGATCCTGAATGCTGCGAGGGGCTTCTTGATTTTCCATGGCGTGGTCCATTCCTCTCATAGTGTGGTTTCAGACTCAATTGCACCGATACCGCCGATTCGCGATGCCGCTGGACTCACTGGACGGCTTGCAATTTGGGAGTTGGAAGCGTGTTCTGGCCAGCGATCACCGGGGCGACCGGCTGGATGCCTCGACTCGATTCAGAAGGTTGAGAGGGGCGCAGCTGCTTGTGAATCCACTCAGGCAAGCCGCTTACCCGCCATGCATCGCGATAAGCCGATGTATCGTTGTACTGCACCAACTGCTCAGGGTACCGGACAGAAGCTGCAATCTTCTGTTTTGCGATGGCCGGTGTAACCGGATCGTCCATTACCTGCTGTATGCGAAGGTCCTTTAAGTTCAGCTTTGGGAGATAGAGGATGGGGTCCAGGTTTTCGACGCGTTTCAGGAATTCGGGTGTCAGGTACCTTGCTCTTTCAGCTTCCGGCACCTGTGGGGAAGACTTGAGCCAGTCGGACCAGTCTCCCCAAGGGTTAAGCAGATCCAAAGCGGATATACGAGGATCGGCCTGCGCGGCAAGAACCGCAATAGCGCCACCCGATCCCTGGCCAAACATGCCCACGTGGCTGACGTCCAGGTCGCCCCTGCTTGCCAGATAGTTGAGAATCATCTGCACATCGTGCACGGTACTGCCGAGCGACTCCTGAAGCTCGCTGACGAACCACTCTTTCATGGGGCGGTTGGCATAGCGCTGACCGGTCAACGCGGATGCGAAACCAACCGCGGCAAACCCATCCTGAGTGACGCGCTTGCACCAGCCCTCGCCGCGAAAGAGATCGCTGTCGGCGGGGTATCCGTAGAGGTAGAGAACGACGGGCGGGTTCTTAACGCCGTGAGGCGTGACTACATACAAGTCGATCGGATCGGAATGCCGCCACTCTACACGAAGCAACTCCATCGTATACTCCGGGTGTTCGACGTAGCCGATCAAGGCAACCGAGACCGGCTGCAGGCTTGCGGAATCCACGCGCAGGACGCTCCAGTCCTCGCGAGGTATTGGCGGAGCACTGGGAGCGGGAGCCGTAACCAGAGGCTGCGCCACCAACGCCGGAGCAGGTGGCAGTTGCAATCCCGAAGTCTGCGCCATCAGCCGCGAAACCGCGCTCCAGGCAATGACGCAAAATAGGGCGACCCTGTAGAGCCCCTTGTTTCCCATAGGTGGTTTCATTCATCTTCCGAGCTGGTTCGATTGGACGAGCTACTTGCACAGACTAGCGCGGCCAAATTAACCTGCGATGACAGATGGAGAAGGAAGGACAGGCCAACAAGAATCTGCCGGCCTGTCCCATCACCTCTAGCGATATACAACGGTTGAAGGAGCTTCCTACTGACGACGGCCAGTCTGGCCATTTGTAGGATGCGGATTGGCTGTGGCTGCCTGGTCTTTGCAGAAGTCAGCATCGGTCTGCTGCGAGTAGACCACGCCGCCCACATCGCCGCCTGCTTCGACCGGTCCACCGCAGCCCGTTGTCCCATTTGAAGGCAGGTTGGTTCCGGAGCTGGGGAAGTTGACGTTGTAGCCAGAGCTTGGGGCAGGAGGAGCGAAGTGTGAACGGACCACCAGGAGCTGGCTGATAGGAATGAAGTCAGGTTGGGTCGGTCCGACATAGTTCTGGATCACCGACGAGAACAGCGACGCCATGGCAGCTCCCTGACCGGCGGAACCGACGATGCGCAGCTTAGACCAGATCGGATAGCTGCCGTTCCTTACGTTGGACAAAGACACGTTTCCGAGCAGGCCATTGCCCGATGTGGGAAAGAGGCCGTCGGTGAAGGCTTCCTGGATCGGATCGACTCCGTCCACGGTCAGATACTTGGCGTTGGAGGCGGTGGCGCTGGAGAAGTTACCAGAACCCCAGAAGGCATAGCCCAGGGAGTCTGCAGTAAGCTCAACCGACTTGACCATATTGCCAGTTCCGATTGCGCGATAACGCCAGCTATGTTCAGTGGTGGAACCGATCACTCGCTTGGTCTTCGCGGCCTCCATCGGGTTGTCGCTGACCTGACCGCCTGCCCCCACGGTGGTGCAGTTGGGCATGTCAGGGTCGGATGACGCGGTGTTGTAGGCGACGTCCTGGGAGGTCTGGAATTCAATATTGTTCGGGATGGCGTACTCCATGGTGTTGTACGTGCCCGAGAGCGGTTCGCGGATAAATACCGTGGTTGCTACTCCGGAACTCCCCGAGTAGCCCTCGGGTATCAGGTCGACGCTCCGTCCCAAGGTGCCATCCAGGAAACCCGCGAGTGTGCCGCGGTTGACATTGGTGATTTGCAAGCTGCCCAGGCCCGACTCATCGCCCGGGTTGACGAATACCACGATTGGAACCGCTCCTATGTCATAGACAGAGAAGCTTGGGACGGGATAGGAAGAGTTATTGCCGCCGCCGGAGATCGGATCGTCGCCGATGAGATTGAAGTCAAGGACGTTGAACGCGAGAGCCGTGCCTTGTGCTTCGGCGCTCTGGATGATCTGGACGCCAGTGTGCGCACCCGAGGCGGTGGCGTAGCCGAGGCCAAGGTATTGCGAACCGGGAGCACCGTTCACGGCACCGTTCACAGGAACTCCGCAGTCGGTGAGAGCGCGGATGGTGGCGAACTTGGCATCTTCAGGACGGATGTCCGTTCCGGCAACGTTGACCTGAGTGCCGTTGAGGGCGTTTGCAACCGCGGCGGGCAGGGCGGAATCGGTGGATGGGAAGGGGGCGAGCAGGTTGGAACCGGTCACGCTTGTGTTGGCCACGGGGACACTCAAGGTGCAGGCGGGGTTGGCCAGCAAGCAGCGGTTGCCAACGGTCGAGTCTACCGAGACATAGGCGTAGATGTTGTATGCACCTGCAGGAGCTGCGCAGGTGCCGGTGCCTTGCTGCCATGCGATCCAGGTGTTTCCATCATCCACGGCGCCAGGCGAAACGCGCGTGTCGGTGAGGTAAGGAGCGTTAAGATTGGCGGAGCCATACTTGGTCGTCCAGGTGCAATTGGCGCCGATGGACGGCTCATGGTAGGCCGCCTGACCCAGCTCAAGGAACAATGCGGACGAACCCGCACCCACCATTTGAACTGTTTGTGCGTTTGCGTTACCCGCGGCGCAGAGAAGCGCCGCGGCGATAGCGAGAAGAGCCTTAGTAAACTTCATGTTTCTCTCCTGTTACATCTGAATGTCTGGCCACGACCTGTAGGCAATCGGCGTGGCTCGTTCTGGTTTACAGAGAACTACTGCGACTGGTGGGGTGACGTCCTCTGCACGCGTGCAATTGAACAACGGAATGATGTCTCCCGAAAATGTGGATAAGGCCATATATTCATGGAGGAGTTACAACTAACTTGATAGGCCCGAATGTTTATGAGCGGATGAACTTCGTTCCATAAATCCGAATATTCATCGAAGAATTACAGGTAACTCTTCACCCCCCAGCGGGGAGCTGGAGTCCGGCGGCCCGGCGGCAGTTAAATAGGAGCGGATTCAATTGGATTGCAGCAGATAAATACCCCAGTCCTGGCTTTGCTGGCCCTGGGAGATGGTCTTCAGGCCGGTTGTATCGAGGCCAATGAGGAAGATGGCGTACTTTCCCTGAAGTTGTCCGGCGATGGCGACCGCGGAAAAGAAGTAAGTTCCGCCGGTATTGGTGCCGAGCAGGTTGTTGCCTGGAAAACTGCTGCCAACCCAGACCTTGGCGTTGGGAAACAGACCGTTGTTCTTTGCGTCCTGCACGCCGAGATCGACCGCGAAATCGCAACGCCCGTATGCATTCGAGGAGGGGTCGTTGTTGGCAAACTCCCCACCGTAGATGATGGTGCCCGCCGAGGGCAGCGTGGGACACGCGGTCTGAGCAGGGTATCCAAAAGAGGCGATAAGGGAGGTAGAGGCAACCCTGGTAAAGTTCCCGATGGAGGCAGAGCCGGTGCCATAGATGAAGCCGGTATACTTGGCCCCGACCAGGGCGCTGACCGTGAGCGGGCTGGACGGCTGCGGCAAACCGACGGCCCCGACACCTGCTCCGAGGAGGTTTTGATAGGTCGCGGTCTTGGCCTGAAAGCCGTTGTCCTCAACCAGAAATCCGCTCGGTCCGATAGCAATCGTTGCCGATGGAGTCTCCTGCCCGCTGCCGGGGTCGGTGAGGGTGACGGTGTCGGGGACGCTGATGGTATGACCGTAGACCGCGGGCCCGCATGTGCCCGTTACCGTGGCAGTGGAGGGATTACTGGAAGCGCCTCCCGACACGTTGGACTGACTTACATTCGTAAAGTTGACGGTGCCCCCGCTGGTGCCGATGGAGACACTTCCATAGGCAGTACCGGCACCATCGCCGGCGATGGGAAAGGAGACGAACTGGAAGGTCTCCGGCGTGGTCAGGCTAGGACAGGTCTGATTCGGTGTAAATGGGACCACGGTCTGTCCCAGCAGTCCAGCGAAACCTCCCTGACCCGGCCACTCCAATGCCCAGTTCCCGGTCTGGGGCGGGTTGTAGAATGTTCCGCCGGTTGAGAACGCACTCACTGTGCCGTTGCCAAACGTCACACCGATATTCAGGATACCGCTCGGCAACACGGCAAATGTTCCCGAGGCGGACACATATTGCTCGTATCCGTCGCCGGCTTCGTAGCCGTCCTGGACGAGCGTATCCGCGGTGCGATCAATCACGAAGGTATCGAGCGCCGCGCTCGATCCGGCGGCGGCAAGTCCGACGTATGTCTGAGGAGACTGCGCGGCGGCGGCTTGATTGACGGACACCTGGCTGCTGCATCCGATGAGACAGAGAGCCATTAGCAGCAGCCCAAGGGCCGCGTGTCCATCCGTAGCCGCCTTCTCTATCGGTATTGGGCAGCTCACTTTTGTTTGCTTCATGCTCTTTCCTCGTTATCCTAGTAGGCCAGCTTCAGACCTAACTGCAGGATGCGCGGATCGTGCGCGTCCACTGGATGCAGAAAGGAGTTGCCGGCTACGCAGCCGGGTGCGCCCGCGGAGTATCCGGTGGAGATGTCGCCGTAGCAGCTGACGACATTGTTTCCGGTATTGCCCGGATGACTCGGGTCATAGATGCGGAACTGGGTGTGGTTGAAGACGTTGAAGGCCTCAATGCGAAACTCCGTGTCCTTCTCTTTGAAGATCTTGAACTGCTTCAGCAAGGCCATGTTGAAGTTAGTGCGGGCCGGATTGTTCATATAGTTGCGGCCGGCGTCCCCGAAGGTGAGGCCGCGAGGGGCTACAAACGCACGAGGATTCCCCAGCAGCGGGCCAACTGTAGAGCCGTTGGTTGCGAAGACCGGCTTGGTGCCGTGGGGCGAAGGGGCGATGTCGGGATAGGACCCGATCCCCAGACCGTCGCCGACGCCTGCATTGTCCGCCCCAGCAATACCACTGAGAACATCGCCGTCATAAGCCGGCGCTGAAGTTCCCGCAGGCAACCCAAGTTGGCCGCCGCCGTTCACGATGCTGAAAGGAGTTCCCGACTGGTAGACGGTGATGCCCGAGAGCTGCCAGTTATCCAGCAATCCCTTCAAGATGGGCGAGTTCGCTGCGCCTCCGGTCGAGGGCCCCGCGGCAGGCGGAGCAGCAGTCTGGTCCTCGTCGATAAAATGGGCAAAGTGTGAGAGGAGACGCAATAGAGGCAGCTCATAGATGTAGCTGAAGTTGATCAGCTGCCTTTCATCGAAATCGGAACTCGCCCAGTTGGATTTGATATTGAGGGAATCGGCGAAGTTGGCGCTCGAGCGGTCTGAACTGTCGTCCAGCCCATGGCTGTAGGTGTAGGTGGCGCCCAGTGTGAGCGCCCCTTTGGTGCGGCGCAAGGTCGCCTGTAGAGCGTGGTATTGGGAATCGGCGATGTTGTCGAGCGAGACGATGTTGCTGAAGCCGAGATACGGGCGCAGGGCGTCGGCGCTGATGCCCAAAATTCCGGTGCTGCTCTTGAAGCCGGGTGATCCGGTGCAGGCGACAAAAGCATTGAGATACCCGGGCTGGCCCGGGCCGATCCCGGCAGACGAAGTTACGCCTCCGCCAAGGTAGGTGCCGGCTACAGGAAAGATACCCGTCTGTGCGCCGGCCCCGCAGATGCCCGGGGTCATAGGCTGGCCTGGCGCAAACGGGTTCAGGCCGGAGGGCAGCGCGGGCAACTGGTTGAGGTCGCGAATCGCCGTCAAGTGCGTGCCCTTGGTCCCGACGTAGGCGATGGTGCCAACCACATTCCTGAGCAACTCCCGCTGGATGCTCAAACTCCACTGCTGCGTATATGCGTAGTGTTGCTGGGTTGGGATCGCCGTGACGTTGAGCGGGAATGTTCCCACGGACGGGGATGCAGAGCCGCTGCCCCCCTGGTTGACAAGACCGATGCTGTTGAGGGGGCCCGCAACTGAAGTGGGGCTGCCGCTGCCATTGTTAATGCCGGTCCCGGATGGGCCGAGGTCGACCCCCGCGGGGTTGGACTGGGTTTCGCTCAGCACCGGCGGGGCGCTGCCGATCAGCGAGCCGGTATTCGCTTCATTGCCGATACCGTGCTCCCAGAAGAGGCCATAGCCGGCACGGACCGAGGTGCGACCGCTTCCGGTGGGGTCCCAGGCGAAACCGATGCGCGGAGCTGGATTGAAGAGGTGGTTCGTCATACAACTGTTGGGCACGCCGTTCTTGCCGCACTGCACCAGTCCATTGGTAATAACGGGATCGAGATTGTTGAGGTTCAGAGGCACGGTAGGCAGGGTGCCCGAGCCAGGGCTTCCGCTGCCAGTTGTCCGTACCAGTTCACCGAAGTTGGGATCAATATAGATGGAAGCTCCCAGCGACTGGCTATAGGCTTGAGATTCCCAGTTGTAAGCAGTCCCCTTGGGGTTATACCAAGCTCCGAAGAGGCTGCCGCGGAACCCGAGATTGAGGGTGAGGCGACCCGTGACACGCCAATCGTCTTGCAGGTACAACTCCGCGGCCTTATACCGGTTGTAGTATCTTGGCTGGCCACTGTCCTGGGTGAAGCTCTTGATTGCAGTCCCGGTGTAATCGGTAGTAGCGGGCTGAAGGCCGATTGAATTCGCGGCCAAGCGGAAGATGCCCGGACCTGCAAGGAAATCTGCGAATGAATTCCCCGTGGTATACCGGGATTGCTGGTTGCTGAAGGTCAGCAACCCCTGGAGGTCACCCGAGTCTGCCCCGCTCACCGCGCTCAGTTCGTTCTGCTGAGTAAGGCTCGCCTCGAAACCGAACTGCAGCGTGTGCTTGCCCACAACCTTGCTGGCGTCGTCGCGCAGCCAATAGGCGGGATTGGACTGGTTCCACGGGGTGTATCCAGTATCCACATTGAACCCATGGCCACCGTAGGCGCCGTTGTTTCCCTGGAAGACCAAACCGGGCATCTTGCCGCCGAAACCATTGTTGAAGATGTGGCCCATCGGACACTCGGTGAGCTGCTGCGGTTGTTCGTTAGGCAGATTGGAAGGGGGTGTGGGTTGCGGCCCGGTAATCACACTGCATAGCAGCGAGCCGGCGACGGCCGCGCCGCCGGTTACCGAGGGAGAGGCATTATCCAGAATGGCTGGCCGCTGCAAGGAGGTCACACCCGGGCCGGCCTCCGAGGCCAGAGAGATGTGCTCGACAGAGAAGCTGAACGATATCCGGTTTTGAATGCTGTGAGGCAGAGACTGGGACAGGCTCAACACCATATCCAGTCCAGGCCCCGTGAGCTTGTTCTCCACCGTGGGGAAACTGTTCTGGACAATACCCCACTGGGGGGTGAGCGTGGTCGTGTTCCATGCATCGTGAATATACCGAAAGGACAGCAGCTGCGTTGGCGTGAGCGTCTGGTCGATGCGGAACAGTTCCTCGCGCCAGTAAGTCGCTGGCGAGACGGCAGCAACATAGCAGTGGGCCAAGGTTGAGGTGTCGGTGGAGTTGCAGCCGGTTTGCGAGTTGGGCAGGGGGATAATGTTGGTATTCAGGATTGCCTGGGACAGGTAATTGGGGTTGACATGTTCTGTAGACTCGGCCATACCCGCGCTTGTGCTCGTGATGGGGCAATCCGAGTAGCCCGCGGTTGGCTGCGATCCGCCGGTCGCGGAATAAGGACATACATCGCTGAAGTCGCCGGAGCGTTCGGCGACGGTAGGGACGGCCTGGTTGTAGTCAACGGGTGTCTTCTCCAGCCGCAATTCCTCGGACCAGAAGAAGAAGGTCTTGTCCTTCTTCGGGTTGTAATGGCCTGGAATGTAGATCGGGCCGCCGACGGTGCCGCCATAGTCCTGGCGGCGGTAGAGCGGCGTACGGTATTGCAGCTTCGCGTTTGGATCGAGCGGGTTCGTGGGCTCCGCCGGATCGAAGTAGTTCCGGGCGTTGAACATTTCGTTGCGGATGAATGCGTACACGTTGCCGTGAAACGCGGACGTCCCCGACTTGGTGGTGACCAGGACGCTCCCTGAGGCGCTTTTGCCGTACATCGCCCCGTAGTTCGAAGTGAGCACCTGCATCTCCTCAATGGCGTCGACGCTGGGATAGACCATCAGCGGCAGTCCCTGGCCGCGGCTTGCATTGATGCTGGTGTTGAGCACATCGCTGCCGTCTACCTCAAACGTGTTGTACTCCACCCGTCCGCCGTTCACGCTGAACTTGGCGCTCCCGGCCACACCTACCTTGGCCTCATCCTGCCCGGTCTGATTGCTGACGCCGGGCGTAAGAGCAATCAGCTGGGAGAAGTTCCTTCCATTCAGACCATAGCTGGTGACTTCTTTGGCTTCCAGCGCTCCGGAGATCGCGGCCGTATCCAAAGTGACCTGGCCCGCACCTTCGGCCTGTACGATCACTTCAGTTTTGGCAGCCGCGATGGCCATCTGAACATCCACGACCAGCACCTGGTTCTCGGCGAGGCGGACAATCTGGCCCTTGTAGGTATCGAAACCGTCGGCATCGACTACGATCTGGTAGTCGCCAACCGAGAGTTGCGTCAAAGTGTAGGCGCCGTTCTCATCGGTCATTGCCTTATGCGTGACTGAATCGCCCTGATGGATGGCCTGGACCGCAGCGCCCGACAGCGGGATTCCGTCCGGGTCGGTAACATGTCCCGAGAGCCGTGCGGTCTGTGCGAAGGCGCAGGTGCCGCAGACGAGTAAGACCAAGAGGAGGCCGGTCAAACTCCGGGTTATCGATTGGACCATTTCGCGCTGCTCCTCTTTCGCATGTGCCATTGACAGACCGTCGTCGGCGTGCGGGCTTTGTCTACACACCTATTGGGGCAAGTAATATCGGAATGAAGTGAACCACATGTTATCGATGGCCGTCGGCGAACTGCCGAGCGGGCTCAACGGATCCCCGATCCCCAGCCACGTGTGGCGAACCACGTAGGAGTACTGCAAGCCCGTCTGCAACGACCCCTTCGGTCCCCGGTAGAAGCGGTACCAGAAGCCGAGGGTCCCTTCCTGGATATTGCGGGTGTCGGCGGCGCAGTTGACCGCGGTGCCGGGAACATACCCTCCACCGTTGGCAGAGGTGACGGGTGCGACCTCGACGTGGCAACCCGACAGGTTATTGGTTGGCGCGCCGTAGCCGGTTAGCACGGGCAGGCCGGTTTGGGCGCCGGTGGCAAAGATCAGGCCGGTGTTGTAATAGGCACGCTTCACATACTCGCCACCGTAGTAGCTGTACAGATCGAGTTTCGGCGTGGTATGCCACTCGACCGAAGCCAACGCAGAGCCACCGGTGAGCAACTCCAGCGAGCCGTCGGCATGCTCGGTTGCGTCGGGCAGGGTGGTCGTGCTGTAGCGGCCGATGCCATCGCCCGCGAGGATGTGCATGCCTACGTCGATGCGCTTGTTCCACACCGGTGCGCGTGCGTTCAGGCCGAGCCCGCCACCTTGAGTCTTCGCGGTATACGCGCCTAACGCAGGTGTGGATGAGGCGGTGCCTCCATTGAGCGATATTGCGTTCGGGAACACGCGCGCGCGGAAGAAGCTGCCGATCGCGAAGAGTTCAAAGTGACCGAATCCCGGCTCATAAGCGACTTTGGCAATGAGGTCGGGAGCGTAATTGTAACTGTAGTTGGCGGTCGGATTGTAAAGGCCGCCGCTATTGCCGGCTTGCTGGAAGACGTCGGCCGGCAGGTTATGTCCGCCAATATTCAGCGTCTGCGGCTCTTCGATGGAAGCGGCGGCCCAGAACTTGTCTCCGATACTCTTGGCCACGCGGAAGCCGTACTGCCGTTCCCATGTGAAGCCGACGTTGTACTGCGCGTCAATGGTGAGCGGAGTCGCCTCCCGGTTGTTGGCGAGTCCGGACCTGTATTCGGTTGCCAGCGACCACATCTGGCCGCCTGTAAATGTCCACCCGCTGTCAAGCTCGGCTTGCGCCCACACCTGGCGTTGGCGGAGTCCATAGCTGTTGCTCTGATTGTCGTTGGAAGTCGTGCCGGCAGAAAGAAAGTCGGCCTCATAGTAGCCGTGCAGCGCTGCGTTGGAAAGCTTGCCTTCCGCAAGCAGCGTGACCCTCGACTGGCGGCCGCCCCCGTTGAACTCGGAAAAATCGGCCGCGGTTTGACCGGAAAAAGGTATGCCCGAGAACTGTGTATTGATGTCGCCGCCGATGGCGCGTTGCCGGTTGACCGTCTCGCCTGCCAGGAACCCGCCGGGCTTCAGGTCGATACCCATAAAGTGGAGGGCAGACGTGTTTTTGATTTGGTAAGTATCTGCCTGCTCGGCCACAAGCATCTGAGTCAGGGTCGAGTTGGTCGCCTCCACTCCTGCGACGGAGCCTTGCAGGGCCTGAATGTCATTGGTATCCTTGGCCACCTTCTCCAGTGTGTTTTCGGCGCGGAGTCTCTCCTGCGTACCGGCCTTCTCCGCCAGATTCTGCGCCGAGATCGCCTGTTTTTTGTTGCCATCGATTTGCTTCTGGTTGTCGGCGAGCTGCTGGCGCATCTCCTGCACCAACTGCTCCAGCTTCTGGATCCGCACATCCATCTGCTCAATCGTCACCTGCTCGTCCGTCTTATGTTTGGCCTTGGCCACTTTGGCCGGGGCAGTGCCCGTCGAGCTCTGCGCCGGCATACCGGTCGCGCTGACGGCAAACAACAAGACAGCGAGTATCGTTTTGGCTTTCATTGCGCTTCTCCTTGATCCAGTCCGGCCCCGGTTCTCATCCCGAGACACAAATCTCCGGTAGTGACCTGCCGCCGACAGCCTTGCAGGCGCTATTTTCATGGCCTCTTACCTAGGGTCTTGTTCTGAACACCCAGCGAGAACGGCGTTACAACTGGCGTGGCAACGCCAATTAGCTCTGTGGCACTGGTGGGGCTCAGGACCCAAACGTTTCCTGAACCGTCGACTCCAATCGCCGAGTCATTTGGGTTGCTGCTGGGCCCCAGATAGCCGCACCCCAGCGGATTGGCGTTCAGCTGGCCGCCAATGTTCATTTCGACCACGGACGTGGCCGAAGGGCAGTTGACGGCGCCCCCGGTAATCAGCAGCCATATATGGCTCGCCCCATCCGATGCAAGAAATCCGGAATAACTGATTGAGCTGGCATTGGAGGTCTTTCCCAGGCCGCCATCGTTTGCCGAAGAACCGCCCGCCAGAAGCTCGGCCAATTCGTTTCCCAAGGTGAGGAAGACGTCCCCTGCACTGTCGATCGCGACGCTAGTGCCGATGGATCCCTGACTCAATACGCTGCCGAATGGTGCTGGGACGGTACTCATGTAGCCGTAGTCGGATTGAATGAACGACCCATTCGAACTGCTCAGCCCTGCTGCCGATTCGCTGCCAGAGTTCAGGACCCAAACTGTGCCTGACGTGTCAATTCCAATTGCTCCGGTCGGATCGCTGATACCCTGGGTGAGACCGGCGGAGGGAGACAGCGGGGTTCCACTGGGGGTTGCGACACCATTGATCGTTGCGTTCGTACCGGCAAACCAGGATACGCTGCCTGTGTAGGAGGCATTGACAGCCCAAATATTGCCAAGCCCATCGACGGCCAATCCTTGAACCGAACTCTGCAAACCTCCGCCGCTAAAGCCTTGGGTGGGGGACATTGCGGATCCGGTGGGAGAAAGCACGGTGAGGGTACCGTTGCCGTTGGCAACCCATGCGTTGCCCAGCGGATCGATAGCGATTACGTTGGGAGAATTCAGGCCACCGCCTTTGTAGCCGCCCGCCGAAGCCAGCGTGGTACCCGTGGTGGGTGGCGAGAGCGCGGCCCCAAGGTTGTTCAATTCGGTCACACTGTTAATGCCGTTGTTCGCGATCCAGATGTTCCCAAACCCATCGATGGCGAAGGCAGACGATTGAGAGTTGGTACGGGAGGAGCCGCCCAGGCCACCGCCGGTGAAGCTCAACGAGATTGTCCAGTCATTTGGAGCGGTTGCGAGGACCGGCGTAAAGGGACGATTCGCGGGCAATAGACTGTAGACCGTTATCCCGGTCTGCCCGGTGATCGTGTTATACGACGGGTTCTGCGCGATGTTGAGCGCGGCCTGCAAGGTATTGGTCGGAGCGTTGGACGTCGTTGTGCTTGGATTCGCGGCACTGAACATGGCTCCGCACGGGCTGCCGTCACCTACCGCCCCACCGGACGTGACGGAACAGGTGTTGAGAATATCGGCCAACGTATTGATCTCCGACTGGGGAACGACTCCATTCCCAGCCGGTGTTATTGCCAGTGCCTGGCCGGTGGAGATGTTGACCAGATTGTTGACTGCGGCAAAGGCACTTGCCATACCGGCGTTCGCGTTCGTGCTGCTGGAGCCGACATGAGCGTAGTTGGCCATAAACGGCGCTAAAGGCCATATCGAACCGACCGTCGTGACTTCGTTGATGGTGATGTTGGCAGCGGAGCTGAGACCACCGCATGGTCCCAGTGCCGTCATCATCGCGAGATTGGGATTTGTCCCTCCACCGGCGTTGCCGCCAAGCGCCACCAGATACATCTGGCTGCTCTGGCTTGGGCAAGTGTAGCCGGCGGGAATGGCGAACTGCCCGGCCGTCCCGGACACTACCTGGGTGGAGCTTCCGGATATCTCCAGCGCGGAAGCAGCCGAGCTATAGCCAGTCGTCCCCGCGGCGTAAAGGGAGACTGCGGCACCGGCCACGGGGTTGGCGCCAGCCATCACCACGCCGTTGAGCTGCACGCCCGAAGGCGTAGCGACGATGTTGACGACAGCCGCCGCCGTCGCCAGAGAAGAGGTGGCTGCGGGGTTATGCGCCTTTGCGGAGATCGCCACGGTGCCCCCCGGTGTTGGCGGCTGGGACGGCGGGATGTACAAGACCGCCTGCCCGCTTGCAGTGTGCGCGGTCGTCGCACAAACCGCGTTAACTGCGGGGGTCGTGGAGGTCGCGGCTATGGCCGGGATGACCTGAAACAGCCCGCAGGCCGCGCCGCCGCATGACACCTGACTGGTACTGGTGCTGCCGCATGCGGACCAATCCGCGCCGGCATTGGTTGCGTCATTCGTGACTGCGGCTGTGAGGCTTACGGGGGCAGATGTAACAACGTTGTTCACCAGGGTGCTCACCTGCATCTGTGAGGGGGCGTAGGGAACGAAATTTACGGCAACAACGGGCACGACGGTGACCGTTGCCGATACCGAACGCACGGGCAGGGCTGCACCCGAGGCCGTCGAAGAAGCCACGATCGTCACCGACCCGGACGGAGCTCCGATCGGCGCTGTAAATGCCGTGGCTGCTCCGCTGGCCGTATGGCCCGAACTGAAGGCACCGCACGGCGCGTTGGCGCAGCTTACCGTCCAGTCCACCCCGGCCGCATCCATGTCATTGGTCACCGTCGCAGTGAAATTCGCGGGTGTGCCCGCTATCACCGAGGTGGGCGGCGCAGGCGTGAAGGCGATAGAGATCAGGGGCACAATCGTAATCGTCGAGGACGCGCTCTTGGTATTGTCCGAGGTAGAGGTGGCCGTGACAGTCACCGTGCCTCCCGCGGGCACGGCACCAGGAGCGGTGTAGGTGGCTGCCTTTCCGCTCGCGGCGTGCGCGGTAACGGAACCGCAGGCGCCGGCACTGCCGCAACTCACTGTCCAATCCGCGCCTAGACCCGCTAGATCGTTCGTCACCGTCGCGGTCAACTGCGCGGTCCCTTTCACCTGGACAGATGCGGCGGCGGGTGTGACGGCGACTGCAATTGGCGGAGGCGGCGCGATGGTGATTGTGACTGTTGCCGTCGCACTCGGATTGGCGGTGGACTTGGCGACGACGATCACAGTTGCACCCGACGGGATGCTCGACGGCGGGGTGTAGAGCGTCGCACCCCCGCTAGCGGTATGGGCCGGGTTCAGGAAGCCACAGGCGCCTGGGCTGCCACAGGTTGGAACTCCCCAATCGACACCCAGCATGGCGGTGTCGTATGCAACTACGGCAGTAAGATTCGCCGTTGTGCCGATGGGAACGGTGATCGCAGGTGTGGTAACGCTAACCGAGATTGGCTCGATAACGACTGTAGCTTGCTTTGACTGCGTTGGGTCCGTCACTGAAGTCGCGGTGATGGTTACGACCCCACCTGCGGGGATCGCGGCAGGCGCGGTGTATGTGATCTGGCCCGTGCTTGCAGTCTGGGTGGGATTGGGAAGGCCCGACTGCAGCGATCCGCACGTTGCCACATTTACACCACTCGCACAACTCCAACTCCAGTTGAGACCCGCGGCGTTGGGGTCGTTGGTCACGGTTGCGGAGAGCAGCGCGGCGCCGTTTACACCTAGCTCCGCCGGCGCTGGAATCGAGATTGAGATGGTTATCGGAGCCGGCACAATCGGAAACGTAACGCTCGCTGAGACCGACGAATCGCTCGCCGCAATCGCGGTGATCGTGACAGAATTGCCAACCGGGATCAGCGTCGGCGGCGTATAGACCACAGACGTGCCGTAGGATTTTGAAAGAGTGCCGCATGGATTCGGATCCGGATTCACGTAGCCTGACGGAGCCGGGTTGGGAATAGGAATAGGGCTTCCTTCGCAACTTACTGACCAATTGACCCCGAGATTCTCGGGATTCTGGCGGAGGCTCACAGAGACCGTCGCGTACGGCAAGTTCAGCGCCACGGACGGGATTGGATTGCCATTCGGATCTACAACGGCGATGGTACTCAGCTGCGGGATGGCGGAAGTGCCGCACCCAGCGACGCTGGCGCAGAGGGCCACAACCAAAGCGGCCGCCGGGATACAGCGCACTCCCAGGTGCGAACGCGATGAAGGCTCAGAACGCGCAGTCTGCACAGCAGAGTCTGGGTTGCTGTACAAGTGGGGATTTCTGGCGCTCTTCATCGCATACCTTGCTGCGCAGCTCTTGTTGGGAGGGGTATCTGAGACACGATCCTATTGTTGGCCCATTACATGATCGTTAATGTCAGGCTCGAGGAACTGGAAGGAAGGCTGGTTGCGTGCGCGACAATCGTGACCGTTCCTGCCTTTGGCACGGCGGCAGGCGCCGTGAACTGCGTGACGATGCCGGTCACGGGATAGCTCGGTGTCGGCCCGCTGATTGTGTGAGTTGGAACGAAACTACCGCAAGAGGTGTCGACCGTGCCGGCGGGCAAGCTGCCTTCCGGCAACGAACTGCTGCAAGTAACGGTCCAGTCGACACCCAGCGATTCGGGATCGCCAGTCACGACGACGTCGAGATAGATCGATGTCCCGTGCTGCACCGTCCCAACCGCCGGCTGCGCTACGCCGCTTGCGTTCGTGAACGCAATTGAACCGACTAGGGGCCTGGAAGAGTCACCGCATCCGCCGAGAGCCATGATGGCAATGACAACAGCGGGGCTGAGAACTAGCCGGCGCAGGCTACCGCGCCGAATACCCCGCTTACGCGACGCCAGAGCGGGGAAGGTTAGATTTGCCATGGAACCTCGTTGCTTTTTGTTTCGCGAGAAGAGATAAGGAGCGCATCCAGCTGGCCCGCCGAATGCGCTCTCTAAGTTGACTAAAAGGTTGAATCATTGTGCTTCATGTTTATGGCTTTTGACCGATCTTGTTGGCCGCAACCGCTGCCGCCAACGGAGTGTAAGTGGGAGCGGCGACACCTACGAACTCGGCAACTGAGCTCGAGTCGTCTGCGTTCAGCACCCAAAGATTACCCGAGCTGTCCGCCTGGTTGATAGTCGAGTTTTGATCAATGTTTGAAGAGAGGTAGCCCGTGTTCACTGGAGAGATAAACGATCCGCTGCTGCTCAACTCCGTAAGGTTAGGAGACGGGCTTGTACCTTCACCTGAGCTTAGGACCCAGACATGTCCCGCACCGTCGATCGAGAGCGTAGTCGGGTTGAGAATGGCAGCACCGTTGAAGAGGGTCTGGTTCGGACTGCTGGATTTATACTCCGCGAGGTTCTGAGACGGAGTGCCTTGCGGAACCCAGAAGTGCCCAGAGCCGTCAATGATCGCAGAAGAGGCGGGGTCTATCAGATTATTCGCCGAGGTGTAGAGCAGCCCCCCGGAATTGCTGAACTCGACCACAAAGCCATTGCCGCCGCTCGATACCCAAACATCGTTCGATCCGTCTATCGCGACGCCTCCGTTGGGGTCGCTGATGTTGGCCGAAAACGGAGAGCCCGACACAAACGATGCGGTGCCGGAATTGTATGCGGAAAGACCGTTTTGGGTGAGTGCCCATACGATGTGATTGCCATCGATGACCAAGCCAACTACCCCATCCCCCGACAGACCGCCTCCTGTGACGGAGCCAACCGGCGTGCCGCCGTCGGTGAACTCGGAGAGCTTCGCAATGCCGTCACCGACCCAGACGTTGCCATTGGTGTCAATCGCAACATTAGTTGGGCCATTCAATCCCGCTCCTGTGAAGCCACCGTTGGTGCTGGTGGTGTTCGTCGAAAGCGGAGCCCCCAGATTGTTCAGCTCAGTCAATGTGTTCGTGTTGTTGTTTGAGACCCAGATATTGCCAACTCCATCGATCGCAAGGCCGGCGGATTCGGAAAGGTGAGCGCTGCTTCCGCCCAAGCCGCCACCAATGAACTTCAACGCGATCGTCCAGTCGTTCGGTGCCGACGCAACCACCGGCGAGAACGGCGCCGCCGGCAGATTGTAGGTATAGATGGTGGCTACGTTACTTCCTGGATTCTGTGCGATGTTCAAGGCCGCCTGAATCGTGTCGGGGGTTCCACTGACGCCGCCCGTGGTCGTGTTGGTAGCGCTGCTGCCAAAAAGACCACTGCAGTTGCCAGAGCTTCCTCCCGCCCCGTTTGTGTTCACGCACGAAGCGAGAATGTTCGCCAGGGTGTAAATCTCCGCCTGAGGAACGCTGCTGGCAAAGGTTACCGGCGTGGTGCCGGTTGCCTGGGTTGCATAGGCTGGCGTTACGGACAGCGCAACACCGGTGCCGATATTCACCAGGTTGTTGACCGTGGCCATGGCGTTCGCCAAACCTTGGTAGTTGCCGGTGCTGGTTCCCACATGCGCGTAGTCCTTCATGAATCCGGAGAGCGCATAGGCGGAAGCGACCGTGGTCACCTCGTTGATCGTGATGAAGGGAACATTGTTTTGTACGTTGTTGCATTGCCCCAGCGCAGCCATCAATGCAAGATTGGCATTGTTTCCAGAGCCGGAATTTCCGCCGGTGGCGACGATGTAGATCTGGTCATTCGGCGAGGAAGGGCAAACGTAAGAACCGAGAGTGAAATTGCCGTCGACAGTCGTTACCGGGGAGCCCAGTGGAGTCGCAGCAGCACCATAACCGGTTGACGCCGCATAATAGAGCTGTACGGTTGCACCGTTGACCGGGTTCTGTCCACCATGAACGACGCCCGTAATCTCTGCTCCAGGTGCCGATTCCCTGGCCAGGTCGTTTACCATCCCGCCGCATCCCGCCAGAAAGCTGACCGATGCCAGCAACATCAGGCTGGTGAGCCCGACCCCGCGCCGAACACTTTGGACACGGGCCAATATTGTCGTAGATCTTTGAGTTTTCATTGATTCCTCGTCGCTACCTGTGAGTTTTGCATCGATACTTTGTCGAGGGCCGATTGTCGAACCGGAGAAGAATTGGCCTGACAATGAACCCAATAGAATCTCGGTTTCGACGGAGCCAATGAATTGTTGGCATTCGGCTCGCGTCGCTTGCCGCGCATTGGGTTAGTGCCGGCGGCGGGTTCGAATCAAAAGCACAGTTCCGCCGAGCAGAGCGATGCCGGTCCCGGCGAGCGAGGGGTCGATTTCAGGAACCGCTGCCACGGCAGGGCAACCGCCGGTTCCTCCAGTGACGCAACCACCTTGGGCACGTGCGTAATTGCTGACGGATGTACCAAGCGCCAGGAACGCCAGTACGAGGGCAGTACGAATCATCGTCAATTTCATAAGGCAAATCCTTTCGAGAAACGAAGGCAGGGGTTTTTGCTGTTGGAGGGAATACTAGGAGAGGAATCGGCCGGGAAGGTAAAAACAATAAGAATAAAAAAACAATTCATCTGCGAAATACTCTCGCGCCAATGCGTCCGGCAAGATTGACGCAATGTATTACAAATGCGGGACATGCACCACCGCCATTGGAGTCGGAATGCGCGATCCGAGACCGTTATCGAGACGGATAAACTGACTGTGTGAACCGCTCTCTCTGAGTTGCATCTCCCGGTAAGTCCCGCGGGGCAGGGAGACTTTTCCTGCAATGCCAGCCAATTCCTGCCTTCAACAATTAACGCGGCGTACACCGGCGGAAAGTATAAATATCAAGCATTCACTGCTCAGAACACCGACTTCCAACTATGATCTTGTCCTTTTGCCTCCGTTTCCTCGTCTGTGGAACAACTATCGCAATTTCCTCCGTGCTTCTGGGGTGCGGGGCTTCGGCAACTTTCGATTCTCCAGCGGCCGGCACCGCGTTCTCGGGACGGGTTAACGGCGGGCAGCAGCCGATCTCCAATGCGCAAATCCTGCTGTACGAGGCAGGCTCAAGCGGCGCGGGCATTGGTGCAGTGAATCTGCTGACAGGGCAAGTGTTCTCCAATGCTCAAGGCAATTTCACCATCACGAACGACTACACCTGTCCCTCTGCCTCGACGCAAATATATTTGGTTGCACAAGGCGGCAACCCAGGTTTGACGGGACCGAACAACAATCCCTCAATCCTGCTAGCGGCAGCACTTGGAGACTGCAGTAACCTGTCTGAGCCTTCCTATTTCATCAATGTCAATGAAGTAACGACCGCGGCCGCGGCATGGGCGCTTGCGCCGTTCCTCTCGCCAGGCGGAATCGTGGGCTCAAGCTCAACCAATGCTGTGGGCCTGCGCAACGCTTTCGCCAACGCGAACAAGCTTGTGAACATCGCAATGGGCACTGCCCCAGGACCGGCGCTGCCTGCCGGCACAACCGTTGAGGCGGCCAAGCTCTACACGCTGGCGAACGCATTATCCGTCTGCGTCAATTCGGACGGCACAACGCCCTGCAATCCGCTGTTTCAGGCCACCACGGTGGGAGCAAATGTTCCATCCAATACGCTGGACGCGGCGCGAAATGCAGCACTCAACCCTTCAAACAACGTATCGGCCCTGTTCAATGCCGCTCCTGCCGCGGCGCCCTTTGCGCCCGGCCTGTCCGCCGCTCCGCACGATTGGACCATGAGCGTTACGTTTACAGGTGGCGGACTCAACCATCCAACCGGTCTGGCGGTAGACTCGCAAGGCGATCTGTGGGCGGCGAACTACTTTGGCGGAGCCGTCACGGAGATATCACCGACCGGCCAGCTACAGAGCTTCGCCGACTCCAATCTTGACGAGTCCTTCGGGATCGCTATAGACAGCTCGGATAACGTCTGGGTCACCAACGAACAGTCCATTTATTCGCTCAACGACGGCAACGGCAGCATCACCAAGTTCAATTCGGCGGGCCAGCTTGCGGCGGGATCGCCCTACTCCGCTGGAGGCGTCTATTATCCCTATGCGATTGCCGCCGATACAGATGGCTCAATCTGGGTTGCCGACTTCGGCGACTCTGCCGCTACGCATCTGGCTGGCGATGGCAGCTCGTTATCCGGCGGGGGCTATACTTCCGAGGCAAATCTTACATTCCCTGGCTCCGTCGCTCTCGACGCCGCGCATAATGCATGGTTGGGGGCCGAGAGCCAGGCGGCCAAGGTTACAACGCCGGGCACGATCGATTCGTATTTCTGCTGCCAATACGCCACCGGTGTCGCGGTCGATCAGGCTGGAAACGTCTGGCTTTCCGATTATTTCGGCTCCAGCGTGGTAGAACTCGGTTCGAACGGCGCCGTCTTGCAGACTCTAAGCGGAGCCGGCGGGACGTACGAGCCCGAGGCTCTCGCCATCGACGGCAACGGAAATGTGTGGTTGTCGAACTATGGCAGAAACACCGTCAGCGCGGTCACCGGAGCAAACTCGGGGCCGACCAGCACCGCTCTGTCTCCCGCGTCCGGGTACGGTCTGGACACGGGCTTGGGCGAACCCTTCGGAATCGCACTGGACGCCAGCGGAAGCGTCTGGATTGCGGACCACGCCAACAGTGCAATCACCCAGTTTGTCGGGCTGGCCGCCCCCATTGCTACGCCGCTGCTAGGACCGCCAAAACAGCCCTGATTTCTCCACTGGGATTGACGAACTCAGTTCAACCACATCGGATTTCGAAATGGAGCAGATCGTGCCGGCGTCGAAGGAAAAGGTGCGGAGATCCTGCAAGCATCTCGTGGACGCCAGCACTCATGGGCTTGCCACCGTACCTTCGGGCGCAGAACCATACTCTGGCACCTCGGCTGCGACGTCTGCCTCTTCCCTTCTTTATCCCCTGACCAAAATCTTGCCTTTGCGTCTTTGGGCGCTCGCTTGCATTCTTACAGTGGAGTGCCTGGCGTTTGCTCAAATGCCGCGTCCTTGGATCAAGCTGGCATTGATGCCGGCACCGATAGCCTTTGGCATCGCGCTCCTGCTGTTCGGACGCACGCAGTTTCTGCAATTCGCGTCTTCCCAAACCGAGGCCTTCAATAAGAAATACTTCGCCCTGCATGCTTTCGCGATCGGACTCATGGCTCTGGCGAATGTCGCCTTGCTTCGGTCCTGGTTCGCCAACCCGAGTGCGATAAGGGCGTCGACTTGGATCTGGGCCGCTTCCCTGCTCACAGTCGTTTTGTCGGTGGTGGCTGCGTTGTTTCCGCCTCGTCAATGGATGTTTCTTGCGCACAGCCTGCGCGGCGCCTCGGTTTACGCGGCATTGGCCACGCTCGCTGCGATGACCGCGCGCACCTTGGCATGGCGTTCATGGGATGTCCCACAGTCGCGGCTCGGAAGTTTCGGCAGTTATTTTCAGCAAGGAAGTTTCCTCGGCGTGACGGCAATACTCAGGATATTCTACGCGAATGTCGTGACCTTTCCCGCGACCAGTGTCGTGGGAACTTCAAAATTCGCAGTACGGATTGAAGGGGGATGTTCAGGAATCGAAGGGGTCGCGCTGATGTTGACCCTAACCGTGGCTTGGCTGATATTCATGCGATCCGAATTGAGGCTGATGCGCGCGATTTGGCTGGTGCCCATCTCCCTCGCCGCGGTCTGGCTCCTTAATCTGGTCAGAATCGCAGCGCTGATCGCGATCGGCGATACCGGACACGCCAACCTGGCAGTTCACGGCTTCCATACGGAAGCAGGCTGGATTTTTTTCAACGTGATCGCGATCGGATTTCTCCTGGCTGCGCAGCATGTGACCTGGTTGAGAAAAGACACGGCAACACCTCATTCCTTAAGCGGCAGGCGCAGCACAGAGGCGATCTATCTCTCGCCTATTTTGTCAATCATTGCAGCCTCTATGGTTTCACAGCTGTTCTCGAGCGGCTTCGAATGGCTTTATCCTCTCCGCTTTGTCACGGCTTTGGTTGTGCTCTGGTACTTCTACGCAGAATACCGAAGGGTCGATTGGCGTTTCGGATGGCCAGGACCGCTTGCAGGAATTCTGGTATTTGTCCTTTGGCTTTGGCTGTCGAAGTTTTCACGGACAAGTATCGGAAGCAATACCCTGGCCCAGCACTTGGCGATGTTGCCAATTTGGCAGCGCACGACCTGGTTGGCCATACGGTGCACTGCAATGGTCGTAACCGTGCCGATTGCAGAAGAGCTGGCCTTTCGCGGATATCTGGCGAGGCGACTGATGGCTACCGATGTCGAGGCGGTGCGATTTGAGCAATTAAGTCCGGTTGCAATTCTGGCTAGTGCGGTTCCGTTCGGTCTGCTGCACGGTCAGATGTGGGTTGCGGGCATTCTCGCCGGAATGATATTTGCTCTCGTAGCCAAGTTGCGCGGAAGGTTTGGCGATGCCGTCGCCGCCCATGTCACCGTCAATCTGCTGCTCGTCGTTTGGGGCATCGCCACCGGCGACTACTCGACTTGGTAGCTCCCCTCCTGGATCTGCCTGCGAATGGTGTATTTGCTAGAACCGGGGCGGCGGACCCTGCTCGAGAGTTCGCTGACACTTGCTATTTGCCATCGCTTTGGCTTCCGTCCCGGCCCCAGATTGGGGAGTTCGGGCCGGGCGGAACCGTGCCGCCGTCGCGAGGAATAAGGACGAGCTCTGTGACCTCCGCGTGTGTGCCTTGGCGCAGTACCATGTCGCTGCCAGTGCCATCGAGCAGAGTGGCGAGGATCACGGAAGGCTTCGAAGGACCGTAATTGCCAAAGACCCGTTCGTCGACCATGCCGCCTGTAATCTCCATCCCAGTGAGACTCGCAATCTGGCGCAGGATCGCATTGAGACTGGAGTCGTCGGCTTGGATGCTCAGCAGCCCTGCATCGTAGGTCACGGTCGCGCGGTGCGGCTTGGTGGTGGGAACTGGATCTGGAGTTGGGGTGACGGGTTCATTTGCTGAATCGTGCGGCGTCGCCGATGTCGCCGCGCCAGAACCAGACGACTGACTTTCGGCAGACGGTTCAGGCACGTTCGTTGGAGAGTTGGAGTTTGGAGCCGTCGCAGACCCACCCAGCGTTGCGGGATCGGATGCGTATCCCGCGCTACTGTCCGAAGCCGGGGAACCTGAGCTGGACGCTCCAAGGCTGGAAGAATTGGTGGAAGGACCCGAGCTCGAGCCACCCGACGATTGTGGAGCGGAAGGCGCGCCGGCGGGGCTAGCCGGGGACGATTGCGTCGTTTTGTAGCCCCACGTTTCTGCCGCTGCTTTTGCGTTGAGCGCGTCCAATATCTGGCGCAACGTCGCAGGGTCTGGCGACTGGGCCTGCAAGGTGGTCCCCCAAGCGGCTAAACTCGTCACGACAATCGCGAGAACCGCGATGCGAGAAGGGCAGAAGACCGATTCTAAATAGGATTCCCTCCGCGTCATTGAACCTCCGCGCGAGTTAACTGTCGCCGTCATGAAGAGAGAATACCTCCGGATTGCTACAACGGGAATATAGCAAGCGAGAATTTACAGAGATACCACAACTGCTCGCCCTAAGAGTGAACGGACCCGCTACGCGTGCCGGGATGCGCGTTGTCGTCGCTTACGCGCTACATAGCGTTACGGTCAGCCTCACTTCCATTTTGCGGTATCCCATCCTATTCATCGCGCGTAGGTTTCAGGGTAGTGTCTCAGTTTGATCTTTCGATCTCCGGCTCGGCTTTAGTCGGCAGAACTCCAGACGTTCCGCCGCTTGGAGCAGCCTGATCGCAGTCGCGCGCGCATCTCTGGCAGAGATGAGTTCGTAGCGGTCGCCTTTGCCGGTTTCCACCGCACCCTTGAGACGGAGCTCAATAAATCCAAATCGTAATGTGATCAGAGGTCGCGGCACAACTAGTTCTCCTTAATCCGCCAGATCTTGCAATTTCCTCATAGTTCAACAAAGCCTAACTTGGTTTGTGGGAACATTACAAATTAATGTTCCCGAAACATTCTCGGTGAAACAGAACCCCGGGGCAGTACCAACCTAAGTCGGCGGCGGTGACCTACTGACTCAGATTACCGTGACCTTCTCCAAAGCACACCATTATTAATGTCGCGTCAAATTCCTGGTGTCCCGTATCAATCTGCCGACATTCAAGAGTATAAGAGTTGAACCGCGAGCGCGTTCGATGTATTCAGATGGAAAGGGCGAATCCTATTATGAGGCGTTTAGTTCGCGATATTCTTGCTGTGTTGGCGGTCACCGTCGTTGCCGTCCGTGCCTCGTTTGGCTTGCATGTTGTTTCGGTTCCCGAGATCGACTCGGCAATGAGCATAGGAGCACTCACGCTTCTTGGCGGCGCAATCATGGTTATACGGGGCCGATCCAGGAGATGAGCCGGAGTTCGGGCGGGCCCTTGACCGGGGGGCAGACTCGCCCCATCTCTTTTCCAAGGCTCAGGCCCCTGTATTTGTCTTGAGCAATGCGAAGGGCGCAGGCTCTGTCAATTCAGCTAGTGACAGCAGTCGTGACGGACTATATCCGCAAGTGGCGACCTAGAGCCGCGACGAGAAGAATACCCCGAGTTCAAACTTCAGAACGACGGGTTGTTCGGGCCTTGGCGACGGCGATCGTATGACAGCCCGCCCACCAAACCACTCCAGAATCGACGGAGTCACTCTTGGGATGAGGCTACCCGAAGATGGATTGGTAAATATACCTCATTCATAAGACAGCTAGAGATACCGTGCAAGTTGCGACTGCTTGTATTACAGGTGGCGAGATACTCGATTACGAAGGCCATCTGTAACAAGAATGTCTTACAAATTTCATCCTCATCACTTACGGCGTGTGCTACCAATAGAACTTCATGTCATAGAAGGTTGACTTCGCCTTTGGTTGAGAGAGTGACTGGGGCAGAAAGGGCGGAGCTATGGGCACAGAGCGCCTGCACCCCGCCGGATACGGAGCGGAGTTTTGAGCACTACAAAGTTTCCTTGGTACGTTGTCCGGTTACGGTCAAACTTCGATAAGATCGCGTCAACCTCACTCAAGGGCAAGGGATATGATGTTTTCTTCCCTTCCTACCAGGTTCGCCGCAGATGGTCCGATCGGGTGAAGGAGGTTGAGGTTCCGCTCTTCCCGGGCTATACATTTTGCAGATTTGATCCTCGCCAGAAGCTTCCCATTCTGGTATGTCCCGGAGTTCTCTCAATTCTGGAATCCGCAGATGGCCCGATTCCCGTCTCGGAGCAAGAGGTCGCCTCGGTGAAGGCAATCGTGGAATCTGGGCTCCCGTTCAGTTCATTCCCATTCTTTCAGAAGGGCCAGCCGGTTTTGGTGGAGAGAGGCCCTCTGAAGGGAACAGAAGGAGTGGTAGTGAGGACCAAGGGAGCCTGCCGTCTGGTTGTGTCGGTGTTCCTGCTGCAGCGGTCTATTGCGGCAGAGATAGATCAAGATGCGGTGCGGGTGCTCCCCGCGGTCCGGACGCCGGTTAGTTCGCGCTTGTTGCCGGCTCATGCGTGAAGAGTCGCTCGAAGACTACGATTTCGCCACCGCTTACCCCCATCATGCCCACGCGACGGACTAAAACGCTTAGCATCCGGATTTCCGAGGACGAGTACGAAAGGCTCAAAGCCTTCTACAGTTCCAATGAAGCCCGCAGTGTGTCTGAAGCCGCTCGTGAAGCTCTGCGTCGTCTCGTTCAGAATCATTCCAAACCGGAGAACGAGGTCGAAACGGCGCTGCGGTCCCTTGATCAGAGGCTCGGAGCCCTGCAAGGGACTGTCTCTAGCTTGTCCCGCACGGTGGCCGAGCGCCTGCTCGGAGAATCGAAAGACTGACATGCGCCACACGACGTACCCACGGTTCACTTTTCTGATAGTTCTGGCCTTGGGCTCAGTGAGTTCTCTTGCGTTTGCGCAAGCCGTTCCAGTGACGCATCGGGCTGAGTCCGGATATGTTCTGGGCCCTGATGATCTGATCGGCATTCATGCATTGGAGGCACAAGAAATCAACGACAAGCCTGTCCGCGTTGACGGAGACGGCTATATTCGGTTGCCTCTTGCAGGGCGGATAAAGGCATCCGGGCTAACGTCAGAACAGCTGGAGAACGCAATTGCTGAGCATCTTAGAACCTACATCAAAGAGCCTCAGGTTACTGTCTCCATATTAGAGTTCCATAGCCAGCGAGTTTCCGTCCTGGGATCGGTAAGGAACCCCGGCATACATCAGTTAGAAGGACATAGAACAGTCGTAGAGGTCCTCGCTCTTGCTGGCGGATTGGCCGATGACGCAGGCAATACTCTCAAGATCACGAGGCGCATCGAATGGGGTCGCATTCCCCTGCCTTCGGCCGTCGATGACGCAACGGGCCAATTCTCCGTGGCCGACATAAACCTCAAAGAAATCATCAATGCCAAGAATCCCGCACAGAATATCTTGATCGACCCCGACGACGTGGTCTCAGTACCGCGGGCACAGATGGTCTATGTCATTGGGAATGTCCTCCATCCAGGCGGTTATGTCCTGGGGGAAGAGGCATCGTTCTCCGTTCTCAGGGTAGTCTCCTTGGCCGGTGGGATCGATCACTATGCCTCGCAAAAGAGGGCGCGGATATTGCGCAAGGTAGCCGGCAACGGAGACCGGCAAGAGATACCGGTCAACTTGAAGATGATCCTGGCCGGACGCTCCGGCGATGTTCCTCTCCAGCCTGAAGACATCCTGTTGGTCCCGGCAAATGGCGCAAAAACGGCCTTGGGCAGAACTGCGGAAGCGGCCGTTCAGATTACAACTGGCCTCATTATTTACCACTAGAAACCGAGCCAAATGCCTCTCTCTAATCTCGATTATCTACAAGGCCAAAAACTCCCTCAGGCCAGCCTTCACGACGACGGCTTCAATTCCCTGTCGCCCGAACTGCCATCAAGGGGGTTACTTGAATACTGGCGGATATTGCAGCGCCGCAAGGCTACCATCATCGTAATCGCCGTCATGGGGATGTGCGTGGCCTTTCTGTACACCATCCCCCAAACCTCCATATATCAGGCGCGAACGGTCATTGAGATTCAAACCCTCAATGAAGACTTTTTGAATATCAAGGACGTCGACCCCAATTCCTCAGCCTGGGATCCGACCATCGAATTGCAGACACAGGTGCGAATTCTACAAAGTAATGCGCTCCTCGAACGTGTCGGTCAAAAGGTTGCTGCGCAAACCAAAGAACTCACTATTCCGCCCTCGCATTTCGGCGCCTGGCGAAGAACCCTCCACCTCCCGGAGGAAAGCGCGGCCAAAAGCACCGCTAGCAATGTGGGCGCCACCGTGACCAATCTTCGCATCCGTAACGAACCAAACACTCGCCTGATCGAGATCCTTTGCGATTCCCCCTACCCAAAGGTAGCGGCTTCCTATGCAAACACTCTCACCTCCGAGTTTATCGAGCAAAGTTTGGAAGCGCGCTGGGAGACCACCCAGCATACGGGCGAGTTTCTCGAAAAACAGATGCAGGAACTCAAAATCAAGCTCGAAAATGCGGAAGATGCGATGCAGGCATATGCCCGCAGCACCAATCTTGTCATCACAGACGAGAAGGACAACGCCGAGGACCAGAAGCTTAGCCAACTGCAGGAGGAGCTATCCGGAGCTGAAGCTGCGCGCATCGAGCATCAGTCTCGTTATGAACTCGCTCGCAGCACGCCGATTGATTCCCTTGGCGAGATCATTGATGACGGTTCTCTGAAGAATCTTCAAGGTCAGCTAACCGACTTGCGCCGGCAATATTCAGAGCTCGATATAACACTTCAACCCGCCAATAAGAAGATGATTGAGATAAAGGCCCAGATTGCAACTCTCGAGGCGGCTCAACAGAAGCAGAGAGAAGATATTATCGGCCGAATTCGCAACGACTTCGAGGCTGCTCAGCGGCGCGAAAACCTTCTCGCCGCGGACTACGGGAATACCGCCAAAATTGTCGCGGCCCAGGCTGACAAGGTCACCCACTACAACACTTTAAAGCGCGAGGTCGACACGGACCGGCTGCTTTACGACAGCATGCTCCAGCGGGTCAAGGAGGCCAGCGTTGCATCGGCCCTGCGCGCCTCTAACATTCACGTGGTCGATCCCGCCGCTATTCCCGCCAGTCCCTACAGCCCTAGTCTTCTCGAAAATGTCGTGATCGGATCCCTCGCTGGAGTTTTCTGTGGAATTGCTTTCGTAATCTTCATGGAACGTGCCGATCGCACCATTCAGGAGCCCGGAGACACATCCTTCTATCTTGGCGTCCCGGAACTCGGCATTGTCCCAAGCGCCTCGGTTTATCCAACCCGCGCCCGATGGCCATTAGCCTTCAAGGTCCAGTCAAGCCCAATTTCAAGCCGCGAGATGGCTTTGACTACATTGGCAGGAAAGCCCTCGGCGCTTACGGAATCGTTCCGTACAACGCTGACCTCGATTATGTTCTCGGGTGAGAACGGCGTTCACCCCCAGGTACTCGTGATCTCCAGCGCATCGCCTAAAGAAGGCAAGACAACTCTGGCCACTAACCTGGCCGTCGCACTGGCTGAAATTCACAAGCGCGTTCTGCTAATCGACGGTGACCTGCGGAGACCCAGCATTCACCGCTTCTTCAATTTGACCCGGGAAACTGGCATGGTAGATCTGCTTCGCCGCAACGAACCGATCGTCGCTCCACTAAACGGGCACGTTCGCCCCAGCGGTATCCCTAATCTCTCGATTATGACCGCTGGGGACACAGTGGATGGGGACCCGACCTTGCTGCACTCCAATCGTCTCATCGAACTCCTTGAACTTGTGAGACACAACTACGACCTGGTGTTGATCGACTCGCCGGCGATGCTGAGTATGTCCGATGCTCGAATTATCGCCCGGCAGGCCGATGGCGTAATCCTGGTGGTACGCGCAAATGTAACCTCCCGCGATTCGATCAAAGATGCCTACCGCCGCTTCGTCGAAGACGGCGCCTGTGTCATCGGAACTGTTCTCAATGACTGGGATCCCAAGAAGTCGAGCAGCTTCGGTTACTACCGATACTACGATCGATTGCGGCAGTACTACGTTGAATCAAACCCAAGCAACTGAGTAACCTCAATCTTCCTGAAGGCGCAGACTTCCCCCAAATATAAAGCGGCGCGCCGCTCCAACAATTTCGAACGACGACTTGCCTACCGCGGTCACTCACTGGTCACTCATACAATTGTCCATCGCCAAACAAATCGCATTCGGCGCAGTCTCGGGATGGGTCAGCCGATCTGTGAGCATCCTTATGGGCCTCCTCCTCTTTCCGGTGCTGTTTCGCCACATGGGACGCGAGGAGTTGGGGGTCTGGCTCCTGCTGGGTCAGAGCTGGGCCGTACTTGGCGTACTCGACCTCGGGCTCGGCTCGACCCTGCTGCGCCGCATTGCGTTTGCAACTGGCAAAGGCGCAACTCGTCCTGGCGAGCGGTGTACTCGAGAAACTGTGAACGAGATTGCGGATTTAGTTAAAACGGCAGAGGTACTCTACAGCTTTCTGGCTGTTCTATCTTTTGTAGTTGCCTTCGGCGTTGGCTGCTTCGGCCTCAAACATCTGCACCTATCTTCTCTGGCGCTGCCGAGAATCTATCTGGCGTGGGGCGTTTTGTGCCTCTCACAGTCCGTCACGTTGGCGTCAACGGTATGGACTTGCCTGCTGGACGGAACTGGGATTGTGGGCTGGGAGGTGCTTCTATCCTCCTTTGTGAGTGTATTGACACTGTCTGCGCAGATCGTTGCAGCTTTCATGGGATGGGGGCTCGTAGGTCTGGCCATTGCGGCGGCTGCCGGGGCAGTCACGCAGCGAGTGTCTGTGATTGCTCTCGCGCGCTGCAAGAGACCGGAATTGATTGGGATCAAGGGAGCTTGGAAGCCGGAACTTGTCAGAGACATGGCGCCGCTGGCCTTAAAGGCCTGGCTCACCGGTCTGTGCGTGGTAATCGTCATGAACACAGACCAGATCTTTATCGCGGGGATGCAGGGAGCGCGCGAGATCCCCGCATACCGTGCGGCATATTCCATCTTCATCAATCTGCAGATGCTGTCCGTCGCCTTCGGAGGAAATGCGGGAGTGTTCATCGCGCAACTTTGGAAAGCAGGTGAGGTAGCGCGGGTCCAGCGCATCGTCGTTCACAATCTGCGGCTCGGCCTAAGCATTATGGCCGCAGGCGGAGCATGCGTCCTTGGTTTAGGACAGCATCTTTTCAACCTCTGGGTTGGGCACGGAAACTACATTGGACCTCAAATCGCCGGAATATTCTTTCTGCTCCTTGTGCTGGACACGCAAGCGAACATCATTGCCATAAGCTCACGCGCAACGGAGGACGAGGCCTTTGTCCTGTGTACAGGCGCTGCGGCAGTGCTCAACGTGACCTTCACCCTCATGCTCGGAGCTCGATATGGTCTTTTCGGAATAGCGCTGGCTACTCTGCTCGCTCAGGGAGCTACCTCATACTGGTTCATGTGCTATCGCGGTCTGCGTCGTTTGCGCATGAGCCTGCGTGCTCATTTGAGGGACGTGGCGGCGCCCGTCAGCCTGCTCCTTATCGTCACCCTGGTCATGGTTCGCAGCTTGGCCTCGCTTATGAGCGCGCAACCTGACTGGCTTATTGTCGCTGCGGCGGTGCTGGCTACGGGCTTGCTGCTGTGTTGCAGCGTTTGGCTGCTGGTGCTCGACTCGTCTCAGAGAAAGCTTGCCATTGCCATGCCGGCTCGCTTTGTGCGGGCAGCGTTTGGTTGAGAGAAGGAGAGCTTTCTCGATACTCAACCTCCTGGATCTTGCCGGCGGCACGCCACTAGATCACCGAATTGATCGTGCGGCGCTTCCGCAAACGACCCAGCTTTTCTTCTTGTAATCTCGATGGTCATGCCCTGTTTCCTGAATCAAACCGCCGCACCGCTTGCTCGCATCACCGTCACGGCGGGAGGCTTCGCCCCCATTGGGGGAGTTGAAACACTTGTCCACTCTATGGCGCAGGCACTCCACGCACGCGGCATATCGGTGGAGGTGCTCTGCTGGGGGGCTCAGAGTCCTATGCTTGCCGACCTTCAGACGTTGGGTATATCTGTGCTTCGAAGCCGCTTTCAGTGGGGTTGCCGTTGGGGTCTGCCAGATCACCTGATGTTCGCTCTGCGCCGTGATCAGCTACGCAAAGCAAAGCTCATAGTGTTCCCCAAGATGCTGAGATATGAAATTCATCTTGCAATCAGGCGTATGCAACAACGAGCAGGCAACTCCGCATCAGTTCTCATTACGCCTTATCGTCCCTCTGAGATGTGGTCGTCCGCAACTCCGAGTCGGCAGCTTTTGGAGTGTTTCGATGCGATCATCACCCAAAGCCCCGACTTTGAGGCGGATCTGCGAGGGTTTGGGTATAAGGGGACTGTGAGTCAGCTTCCCTTATTTCCCCCAAAATGTGAACCGGTGACTCCGTCGCCGGTTGGCCCCATCCGGGTGGGCTTTTTGGGCCGTTTGGTCGAAGACAAGCGTTTGGACTATCTGCTCGATGCCATCTCGTCCATCCCACAATCGCGTGACATCCGTCTGGAGCTATTCGGCGAGGGTCCATTGAAGGCCCGGCTCCAGGAGCAAGCGGCGCGTCTTGGCTTGGCCGGCAGGGTGGTATTCCGTGGTGCGGTGGAGCGGAGCAAGGTAAAGGCCGCGATTGATTCCTGCACATTGTTTGCCTTTTCTTCCCGAACCGAGGGCCAGTGTCTGGCGGCCATTGAAGTTCTTTCCCGGGGAAGGCCTATAGTTGCGACTCACGTGGGGGTATTTCCTGAGCTGCTAGCTGACGGCAGCTTTGGCCGGCTTGTGCCATCGGACGACCCGCCCCGTGTTGGCGAGGCGCTTGTCGAACTTGCCGGCGAAGTGGCCAGTAACCGTGCTTTTGCGCCACAGGCAATTCAGGACATTTACGCCAGCCGCTTTGACCATTCGGTCGCAATCGACAGGTATGTGGAGTTATTTCAGCGGATGGGCTCCTGCGTAGCAGCGGAAGCACTCCAATGACAAGCTTGGATCTGTTGTTTTGGGTGTTGTGGGTCGTGACCGCGCTCGCAGCGGGACTCCAAGTGTTGCGTCCTATCTTAACCACGGATGGATTGCTCGGGTTTCCATTTGTCGCCGGGTTGGCTTGGCTATATTTCTATGTGTATATGGCTTATGACGTCGCGGTATCGCTTCGGGATTTCGTACCGATAAAGGCGCTCTGTCTGGGGCAGTTTGTCGCTCTTATCAGCTTTTTGGGCCTGGTGGCAGGTTGGGAAGCCGCTGTCCGGAAAAATTCCCCGGTCCGCGTTCGGTCCTATCGCACCCTATATCCCGCAGACAGGCTTTGGCAGGGAGGCATGTTGTTTCTAATAGCCGGCATCCTCGGACAATACACCTTTATGGCACAGGAAACCGTTGACTGGAGAAACACCAGCGCTTACTGGCACATGCTGTACCTTCTTGGATACCCGGGAGCGGCGTTATGTATTGCCGCGACAATCCGCACACCTCCCCACCACCGCGTCTTCCGCACTATCGCGCTTTCGGTCGCAATTGCGATATTGCAATATCCATTCCTTCTGTACGCCCGCCGAGGTCCTTTATTCCCTGCTGTCATAATGCTGACCTTCGCCCCAATACTGTTTCGCGGGAAGCGCCCTCGGCGGGTCGTCGTTGTCGGCGCCTTAGGTGGCGCCGGGGCTCTCATGATGTTGTTTCTTGCCATTCGGCCGTTTATCTATTACGTCGATCGCACCGCCGTGTCGCGGGGATGGAAGGAAGGACTCTCAGACCTGTCGGCCTCGGTCGTTCTGACAAACCGGGGTAAATATTTAGGGGATAACGAGTACGCCTACCATTGCGGCGCTGTGTGGACGCTCTACCGGACGGGTCTCTATCAGTATGGAACCGGCTATCTCACGCTGCTGACCCATTGGGTCCCGCGCCAGCTTTGGCAAGACAAACCGAGTCTGTCGGAGGGCTTGTTTCCCGATGTGTACGGAGAGATTCCCAACGAAATGGGCTGGCAAATGACCAACGGCGCGGCCTGGGGCGGGGCGTGCGACGTATTCGAGGAATTCGGATTCCTGTCTCCGCTGTTCTGGGCCGCCCTCGCATACCTCGCCGGACGCAGCTATCGTGAGGCCCTCTCCCGCCGCCTCGACCAACAAATGACATACCTTGGGTTTCTTGCAGGAACTCATTGGCTAGTCTCGCAAGGCTTCGGCGCTGCCTTCGTGCCTCTTTGCATCTTCACCATTCCACCGGCAGTCTTTTTGCGCTACGCGCGCATTGAACCCTCGTTCACCACCCAACGCCGAAGCTTGTTGCCTCACGCTCGCAACTGCCATGCGAAGGACATGCTCGTTCCACCGCATACGCTCAGGAGCCACAATCGCGCAACGCGACCGATTCGTCGCGACATGCCCGCACTTTGAATATGTCAAACAACACCTTCATCATGGCGCAGGTCGGCGCGCGCCGAAACTACGCAGTGCCGGCAATGCTCGCTTCCGCCGGAATGCTGGAAACCTTCTTTACCGACATTTGCGGCAACGTCGGTTTCGGGCGCGCGCTCTCCGTTGCGGGCTGGATGTCCTCAAGCGCTGCACGGCTGCGGCGTCGCCGCATTCCTTCAGCCGTAGTCCCGTACACGAAGACGTTTCCTTTGCGAACACTCGCACATATTCTCCTGGACCAGTTCAACGGCGCAGACCCGCGAAGCCAATTTCGTTCTCAGTGCCAATGGCAGCATTCGATGGGGCAGGCCGCATCCCGTCTAGATTGCGGCCACGCAACTCACCTCTTCTCAATGTGCGGAGAGTTGTCCCCATTGTTGCGGGCGGCAAAAGAACGCGGATTGAGTGTTGTCACTGAAGTCTATCTGCAGTTGAGCATGGAAAGAATCTTCGCTGAAGAACGCAAGCGCTACCCGTCATGGGAACCGGAAGATCACGATCTAAGCGATGTGCGCAGGGATTTCCCTGACGTCGAAGTCATGTTGTCCTGCACAGACCACTATGTTTGCCCGTCGGAGCCAGTCCGTGACGACCTTGTCTTGCATCATGGCGTCTCACAGTCCAGCATCACAGTAATTCCATACGGCGTTGATCCGCGGTGGCTTCAATTGGTTCCAACTCCTCAACCCAGAAGGATACTGTCCGTCGGCAGGGCAGGACTGGGGAAGGGCACTCATTACCTCGCGATGGCAGCTGAGCGGTTGGCCAGTCAGAATCATCGCTATGACTTCCGGATTGCCGGCCACACGACGCCCGCGGTGATCGGGCAGCCGATCTCTCGGAACCTGAACTTTCTCGGCCGCATCGACCGCAGCAAAGTGCATCTGGAGTTCCAGTCCGCCGATCTCTTCGTTCTGCCAACGCTTGCCGAAGGCTCCGCGGAGTCGATCTATGAGGCGCTCGCGGCAGGCCTGCCGGTGATCACTACGAGGTCCGCAGGGTCGGTAGTCAGAGACGGAATAGAGGGAAGGATCGTCCCGGAACGCGATTCCGATGCCCTTACCGAGGCGATCCGCGAGCTAACCGAGGACCGCGAGCTGCGAAACCGAATGGCCGTCGCCGCCCGCGAGCGCGCGAAGGACTTCACCTGGGAACAATACGGGGAGCGCCTGCTTACATACCTTCAGGGTCTGCCCCAATGATCATCAGTGTCATGGTTGCGACGCGAAACTGTCCGCAGGCGATCGCCGGAACCCGCCGGCCGCCGGCGCTCTCAAGGAGTCGCACATGGAGCACGTAACTGCTGTCATGACGACATATAACCGCGCCGCGGAACTGGTTTCAAGCACCCGCAAACTGCTCGCCCAAACCAGAGTACCTGACGAAATATGGGTAATTGACGATGCGTCCACAGATAATACCCAGACTCTGATTCAGAGTGAGTTTCCCTGGATCCGTTATTCAAGGCTGCCGCGAAATGTTGGCGTCATTCGAGCGCGGAACGTCGCTCTCACCAGCATCTCCAGCGGATATCTGCTGCTATTGGATGATGACAGTTGGTTTGAGGAGCCGGATGGACTAGCCCGCACTATCGCGTTTGCAAAAAACAATCCCGAGGAGTGGATCATAGCGCTTAACGTTCGAACGATAAATGGTCAGTGCAACTTCCCGCTCCCGGACGTTCCGCATCCTGTGCGTTCTTTCCAGGCTTGCGCCGCACTCTTCAACATGGCATCGCTATCGCAACACAAGCTTCTGTTCGAAGCAGCGTTCGACCGTCAGGGCGAGGAAAAAGAAATATGCATGAGGGCCTACGATCTCGGACTCTCGATCTGCGCAGTCCCCGACATTGTAGTCTTTCACGCCGCCTCCAATGCCGGACGAAACTTGTCGATGATTCGCTTTTATGAACAGCGCAATGACATCCTTCGTGAAATGCTTCGCTGCCCTGCGAGGTTCATGATCCCGCGGCTGCCGCGAACTTGGGCAGCGCATACTTTTTACAATCTGCGCCATGGCTTCTGGCTGATGGACTTGCGTGTAGCCATGGCCCTTCCGTGGATCCTTTTCCACGCTTGGCGCCTGCGGTCTCCTGTGTCGGTCAGGGCTTACTCTTTTTGGGTCAGCCTGAGTTCGAAACAGCGAGAGCGGATCGTTCCTCCCATCGTCGAGGGGACGGCATGAGTGTCTTTTCCGCCTCTAATCAGCAGCCGAATGTCGCACATTCCCAAGGGCGGTTCCAACTTAATGCAAGAGACGCTGGTCCGGCCGGCAACTCGCAGGACTCTCTATGGGTTGCTTGGATTTGGCGGCTCTCGAACGTCGTGGGGCCCGCAGCCCAAACTCCCTTGGCCAATGCTCGGAAGCTTTTGGCGATCCTGGCGGCATTGGCCGGCGGGTCATTAATCTACGTGTTAGGCGGTGGCTTTTCTCTGGATTCACGAAAGAAATATCCCCTCGTCCCTCTTATGTTGCTGCTGCTGTGCTGGATCTATCGCGCTGCCTGCGATAGGGTCCGGACATCCCGTCGTGCTTTCCTCGCCGGATCGGTATGCGCGTTCGGTGCAGCGCGATGACCGCTTGGTTCGTCGTTGGCATATGGAAGTACGGTTCGGAGCGTCAGGATTCTCTGGAGGAGTTGATCGCTACCCAGAAAATCCGAGGCAATATCAGTGTCGTCTGGGATCGCGACCTATGCCGCGCTTGGCCTCAGCTTCAGCGGTCAGCCGGCTGGCGCTTCGACGATACGTCGTGGATGAACTATGCTATCGAGTACCTCGGAGGCAATACTATCGGCGTCGCGTCATCGCACGAAGACACCATTATTGAATATGATCTGCAGGCGGGACGCTGGATTCTGCATCGTCGCCAGGTATCTGCAAAACCCTCCCAAGTCGATTCCTCCCGAACCAAAGACTGACCGGTCAATCGCAATCGATATGGCCCCACGTCTTATGCCGACTCTCAACCGATATCGCGCCGACGAAACCGAAGTGCCACAGCGGAATATCGTCACCGCCCCGCTCTTGCCCGGACCTATATGCTGGGTATTGATTAGCGTGACACCGTACCACGACGCACGCATCTCGGCCTTCGCTGGGCTCACGTCCGTCCCACCGGTTCTGGTGGAAGTTGTGGATCATGACCCATTCAGATGTTTAGAAGTCCCTCTCACCGATTCTTCATACGTCAGGCGGCTGCTTTGCCCCGGACTCAAGCGCAACGATATGACTTCGGCAATCCTGCGTCCCTTGCTGTTCCAAACGCTGGATGAGATCGCACCGGCAGTTGTCTGCGTCAGTGGTTGGTCGCTTCCCGGCTCAATCGAGACTCTTGCCTGGTGCGCCCGCAGGAAGGTCCCTGCCGTCGTCATGTCGGAATCGACAGCTTTCGATTCGCCACGGTCATGGTGGAAGGAAGCCATTAAAACGCGGCTGCTATCTCTCGCCTCCGCGGTGCTTGTCGGCGGCCGCTTGCATGCCGAGTATGCTCGCCAGTTGGGCGTACCTGCTTCTCAAATATCCCAGGGCTATGACGCGGTTGACAACTCGCATTTTGAGCTCGGCGCAGATGAGGCCCGTCGCGACGCAGCAGTTCTGCGTACCCGTATGAAGTTGCCGGAACGTTATTTCCTCGCGTGTTGCCGCTTCGAAGCCAAGAAGAACCTCGCCCGGCTCTTGCAGGCTTACTCCCTGTACTGGTCAAAATCCGGCGCGGAGCCATGGGCCCTTGTCCTGGCTGGCGACGGGTATGAGCGTCCGGCCCTGGAAGCCCTCGCGCGCAGCCTCGGGATCGAAGCAGCCGTCAGCTTTATCGGCGCGCGCGCCTATGATGAGCTGCCCGCAATCTATGGACTCGCCTCCGCGTTTGTGCATGCCAGCACCACCGAGCAGTGGGGTTTGGTAGTAAATGAGGCCGCCGCAGCCGGATTGCCGTTGCTAGTGTCAGAGCGTTGCGGGTGCGCACCGGAGTTGGTCCGGCACGGCGTGACAGGTTTTCTGTTCGATCCATACGACATTGCTGCAATCTCCACTGCGATGATTGTGATCGCTTCGCCGGACACAGATCGAACCAAAATTGGGCACGCCGCCCGGCTTGTCGCGCGGGAGTGGTCTCCCCAACGATTCGCAAATGGTCTCGCCCAGGCAGTGCGAACGGCCCTGCAAGCCCCTGTTCCCAAACCCACATTTGCCGCCGGACTTACCCTGCGCGCGCTCGGCGTTCGCCCGCTCCCGCAATCATGACGACGGAATCGCCATACCTCGACCCCGATACTCTGCTCTTTCGCATGCCTGCCACGAAAGGTGTATGCGTGAATGTCGCGTCCCATCTTGACGCTCGTTATGGCGGCATCGCGACGTCCCTCCCTGAGTTTTGCCGCGCGACCTCCGGCGAATGGAACTCGCACCTACTGGGCGTGTGCGGCCACGAGGAAACGGCGTCGCAGGGACCTGGGTACCAACTCACACGCTTACCTTCCGGCCGCTTGCGCTGGGCATTCAATCGGGAACTGCGTCGGAGCCTCGAAGACACTATTGCACGTGCCGACATTGTTCACATCCACGGCATATGGCAGGAGCATTGCATGCATGCGTGCGCTGCGGCCCGGCGCTCCCTGCGGCCCTACGTGGTCTCCGCGCACGGAATGCTCGATAGTTGGGCGCTGCGCCAGAAGTCCTGGAGAAAGGCTCCGTACCTGGCGCTTTACGAGCGCCGCAACCTCGCGTCGGCCGCATGCCTCCGCGCGCTTACCCGGCATGAGGTGGAAGACTATCGCAACGCCGGAATCAAGGGCAGCGTCGCAATTGTGCCCAACGGAGTAACAATTCCTCTAGAGTCAGACTCCGCGCTGCTGTACCAGAAGTTTCCCGATCTGCGATCGCGACGCATCGTCCTTTACCTTGGCAGGTTGCATCGCAAGAAAGGCATCGACCTGCTCTGCCGCGCGTGGTCGCGCACCGCTCCGAAGTTTCCGGATGCGGTCCTCTTCATCGCAGGGCCGGACTCAGAGGGAACTTTGTCTCATCTCCGATCTATCGTTGCCGATGCCGGTATCGCGTCGCGAGTCATCTTCGCAGGCATGCTTTCCGGGCCGCTCAAATGGAGCGCCCTGGCTGCTGCCGAAATCTTCGTGCTTCCATCGCACTCGGAGGGGTTCAGTGTGTCTATCGTCGAGGCAATGGGAATGGGTGTCCCCGTAATTGTCACGCGCCAATGCTGGTTCCCGGAGGTCGCCGAGAACGCCTGCGGATGGATCATTGAACCCGATGTGGACGAGGCGGCGAAAGCTTTGGCGCAGGGTCTCAGCATGTCTCAGAATGAGCGCGTCGCCAGACAGGCAAACGCCCGCAACCTGGTCGAAACGCGCTACAGTTGGACCGTTGTCGGACAAATGATGGTCCAGGTTTACGAGTGGGTATTGGGAGGACGCAAGCCTGGCTTCGTCGAGGTCCTTCGTTGAACGAAGCTCCCGCTCTCGCACGCTACGACAATAGCTGGTTCTCGCCCGGACGCAATCTCCTCATTCGCTGCTTGTGGTTCTTCCTGGGCTCTCCAATCCTGCGCTCGTCCGTAAACCCATCTTCAGCATTGCGGCGCGGACTCCTGCGCCTGTTCGGAGCCCATATCGCGAAGAACGTAGTGATAAAGCCTGGCGTCGTGGTGAAGTACCCGTGGCTGCTCTCCGTTGGCGAGAACTCCTGGATTGGAGAATGCGTCTGGATCGACAACCTCGCCCAGATCGATATAGGACCCAACGTCTGTATCTCACAGGCGGCGTACCTTTGCACCGGCAATCATAGCTGGTCCGATCCCGCCTTCGGCCTGGTTCTTGGCCCCATCACCGTCCATCGAGGAGCGTGGCTGGCTGCTCGATCGATCATCTGCCCAGATGTCCAGATCGGTGAAAGGGCCGTCATCTGCGCTGGTTCCGTCGTAACCAAGGATGTGCCTGCCGACGAAGTGCACGCAGGCAACCCGGCAAGGTTTGTCCGGCTGCGGCAGTTTCAGGGTTGACCGGATCGAGTCACGCCGGAATTTAGCGCTCCGGTAGCGTCACCAAAAGACATGCGATTTCTCCTCATCAACCAGTTTTTCGCTCCCGATCCAGCTCCCACCGGCCAGTTCCTTGCCGATGTCGCACGGGTACTTATCCAGTCGGGTCATAGAGTAAAGGTAGTTTGCAGTGGCGCACCTTACGAGGATTGCGATGCAGCCGGCCAGCACGGACTGGAGCTGGCCGATGTGCATAGGGTTGGCGGAGTTGCTTTCGGCCGTGGCGTCGTTTCGCGCCTTGCCTCTTACGGCTGCTTTTTCGTCGCAGCGGTGCGCCACTCCATATCCGGTCCACGCCCCGATGTGATTCTGACGCTCACCACCCCGCCATTGCTTTCGCTCACCGGAACTTTGGCAAAATGCGTTCGCGGTTCGCGCCACGCGATCTGGGAGATGGACATGTACCCTGATGTTGCCGTAGCCTTAGGCACCTTCTCCTCTGGCGGGCTTCTCGATCGAACCGTAGGCGCCCTGGCGGATATGTCTCGCCGCCAGGCAGACAAAGTGATCGTACTCGGCCCTTGTATGCGCAATCGGCTCGCCGATCGCGGAATCCCACTCTCCAAGATATCCGTCGCTCACAACTGGGCCGATGGCCGGCGTATCTCGCCACGCCCCTTTCCGCCCCCCTCGCCACTGGTTGCTCTGTACTCCGGCAATCTTGGGCGCGCCCACGATACCGCTACCATCGGCGAGGCCATGAGAGCTCTCACGGATCCGGGGCGCTTTCAGTTCATCTTTGCCGGCGGAGGGTCGGGACGAGCGGAACTACAGGCCGTCTGTCGCTCGCGCCGAACTGACAACGTCCAATTCCTTGACTACCAGGGGAGCGAAGCTCTCGCAGATAGCCTTGGACGGTGTCACATCGGCCTTGTTACTCAAACTGCCTCTACGTGCGGGACCCTGGTGCCTAGTAAGACCTATGGCCTAATGGCAGCCGGTCGTCCCTTCATCTTCATTGGACCTCGTGAAGCCACTCCGGCCCTGTTGATCGACCAGCATAAATGCGGCTGGCATCTTGAACCTGGCGACTCCGCAGGTCTGATGACCTTGTTAGAACTCTTGGCAAGAAACCCGTACCTCATTCAAGACGCGGGCGATCGCGGGCGTAAGGCATTCCTTCAGACCTACGACCTGCCGGCCGGCGTGGCGCGCATTCTTCTAATCTTGAACGCCACCGGGAACTCCGCGGCGCTCCCCGACTCCCTGGCAACCCACAAATAACTCAGCCGGGCTAGCCCCTAGCAGCTCAAGGCTCCCGGTCCCGCCCGACATCTTGCCCTGGTCAGAGGTCTACAATGTACTTCTCTTTGCTGTTCTTAGCCTTGTCGTCTTTGGCATTGTCCCTGCTCTTCGCACCTCTTGTCATCAGTCTTTGCAGGCTTTGGGGCGTCCTTGACTATCCGGGAGGCCGCAAGCTTCATGCCGATCCAGTTCCTCGCGCCGGGGGGGTTGTCATCATTCTGTCTTATGTCTTGGCATGTACGATTCTCGTGATAACCAAGGCCAAAGGGGGCGGCTTTATTTGGGCGGCACGGGACAATATCGTTCAGTTGATCCCCGCCGCCGCCATTGTTTTTGTTACCGGCCTGATTGACGACGTGAATGGGCTGAAAGCGATTCCGAAACTTCTCGCTGAAGTCGTTGCGGGATTGGCAGCTTTTTTTGCCGGAGTGCACCTAACCACATTCGGAGGTCATGCGCTGAGCCCCTGGCTCAGCCTCCCAGCAACCGTTATTTGGTTAGTGGTCTGCGCCAATGCGCTCAACCTGATCGACGGAGTCGATGGTTTGGCCTGCGGTGTTGCCCTGTTCGCTACCGTCACCGCGCTGGTAGCCGCCGGAGTACAGCACAATTTCAGCCTGGCTCTAGCTGTCATCCCGCTCTTTGGCGCACTGCTCGGTTTCATGGGCTACAACTACAACCCTGCTAAGATCTTTCTGGGTGATTCAGGCAGTCTGTTCGTGGGTTTCCTATTGGGATGCTTCGGAATCGTTTGGAGTCAGAAATCTGCGACCTTGCTTGGCATGACCGCTCCCATGATGGTCTTCGCTCTTCCTTTGTTGGATACAGCGCTCGCAATCCTCCGGCGTATCCTGAACGACAAACCAATCTTCTCCGCGGACCGGGGGCACATACACCACCGGTTGCTCGATCGCGGACTTACGGCCCCAAAGGTCGTGATGCTCCTGTATGCTTGCTGCGCGCTCGGCTGCCTTTGCTCTATTGCGGTGGTGAATTCACACACTTCTGAAGCCGGCCTGATTGCCTTTCTAATTTTCCTCTGGTTCGGCGTGAACGCCTTGGGCTATGTCGAATTCGGCGTCGTAGCGCGTCTCTTGAACCCACGCAATTTCAGCCCTGTCGTCGCGGCCCGGGTGCGTCTCCTGGCACTCGAGAGGACCCTTGCTGCGGCGACCACAGCGGACGACTGTTGGAATGCGGTGCGCACCGCCTCGAAAGAACTGGGATTCAGCGAACTTTGTATGCGTATAAACGGGACGCTTTACCATGAGCGGTTCTCCGGCACCTCACCGGGGGAGCAGACCTGGACGACCCGCGTCCCCCTTTCGGCTACCGAGTTCATCAACGTCGGGCACAAGTTCCACGATCCAAAAGCGCCAACGATCATGGCGCCATTCGCCACGATCCTTCACCGCGCTCTTGTGCCGAAGTTGGACAGCCTGCGCTCCGGCAAACCGCAGCAGTCAGATGTCATTGTCTTTGAGAATGCGTCATGAAGTATCTTCGCTCTGTCCCGAACATGCGGCAAGGCAGCATGGAATCCGCCACCCACCTGCTCCAACGCTCCGGTTCATTATTCCCGCCGGGGCTGAAGAATTGGCCGATATCTGCCGATAGATATGTGCCGATAGAGATTTGGGTGATTAAGGTCCCCATGGAGCGACGGACCGATGCTGCCCTGTGCCAATTCGAGATCAAAGCGCGGATCTCTTGGTGTCCGGCGGCTGTTCGGCCCGGCACCGACTGCGCATGGGTTCGCGCTGGCGGGCCTTTTGCTGATGGCGGCGACGGCGGCGCGCGCCCAGATGCAACTGGTGCCCGAGATCATGTCCGTGGCGGGGAATGGAACGGGTGGGTACGCTGGCGATAGCGGGCTGGCCACGAGCGCCGAATTGCACTCTCCCTCCGACGTCGCATTTGACAGCGCCGGCAACTGGTACATCGCCGACTTTATCAATTGCAGGATCCGCAAAGTGACTGTCGCGACAGGCGATATTTCGACGGTGGCGGGCAACGGAACCTGCGGCTATAACTCAGATGGCATTCTCGCAGTCAACGCCGAGTTGAATGGCCCCAACAGCGTGGCCATCGACAGCGCCGGCAACATCTATATCGCCGACGATACCAACAATCGCATCCGCAAAGTGACCGTCTCGACTGGTTATATCAGTACGGTTGCGGGCACCGGAACAGCCGGTTATTCCGGCGACGGGGCCGCGGCGACGAGCGCGAAGCTGGATGGCCCCGCCGGCGTCGCTTTGGATACCCTCGGCAACATTTACATCGCGGACCGTGTAAACAGTCGCATCCGCGAGGTGACGATTTCGACGGGCTACATCGGCACGGTGGCAGGCAGTTCAACTTCGTGCGGCTCCCCAACCAGCGTCTGCGGCGATGGCAGCGCAGCCACCAGCGCGCAACTGAACGGGCCCAACGCCGTGGCCCTCGATAGCTCCGGCAACATCTACATTGCCGACAGCGGCGACAATCGCATCCGCAAAGTGACTGTCTCGTCCGGCGATATCAGTACCGTGGCAGGCAATGGAACCGCGGCCTACTTAGGCGATGGGGGTGCGGCCACCAGCGCGGAGATCAACGATCCGAGCGGAGTCGCGCTCGACAGTTCCGGCAACATCTACATCGGCGACTATGGAAACTACCGCATCCGCGAGGTGAATGCCGGCACCGGCAAAATAAGCACCTTGGCCGGTAACGGAACCGGCGGCTCCACAGGCAACAACGGCCCGGCTACCAGTGCGGAGGTCAACACGAATGAAATCGGGCTGGACAGCCTGGGGAATGTCTATATAGCCGATTCAGTCGACAATGTCATCCGCAAGGTGCAGCTCAACACCACGTTTCCGACCACAGCACTGGGCAGCAGCAGTGCGGTGCAGGACTTCTTTCTTGAGACGACGGCCGCTGAAACCATAGCCAGCATCACCGCGCAGCAGTCTCAGGGCAGCAAGCAGGAGTACAGCATCGGGACCATCACAGGCTGCACGGTGAATGGCGCTTCAAATCCCAGCGGGACGTTTTGCACCCTTCCGATCACCTTCACTCCTGCGTATCCGGGGCCGCGCAACGTGCCGTTGACCGCCGTCACCGGCACGGGCAACGTTACCTTTGGCCTGGCCGGCACGGGCACTGGGCCGTTGGCGACAATGACTCCGGGAATCATTTCGACTGTAGCGGGCAACGGCACCGCCGGATCGACGGGGAACGGGGGGGCAGCCACCAGCGCCGAGTTGAACGATCCCAGCAAGCTGGCCGTCGACAGCGCGGGAAACATCTACATTTCGAACTATAACAACGAGGATATTCAAAAGGTAACGGCCTCGAGCGGCAATATCGGCATCGTGGCTGGGAACGGGACCGCTGGTTACTCCGGAGACGGGAGCGCAGCCATCAGCGCCGAGTTGCAGAACCCTTCGGGTCTTGGCATCGACGGCGCCGGGAATATCTATATCGCGGACAAGCATAACTGCCGCATTCGCAAGGTGACCGTCGCCACGGGCGATATTGCCACAGTGGCAGGCAACGGCACCTGCGCTTATTCAGGCGATGCAGGCCTTGCCACCAGCGCCGAGATAAACAAGCCGAGCAGCGATATTGCCTTCGACAGCTATGGCAACTGGTACTTCGGTGACAGTTCCAACTATCGCGTGCGCGAAGTGAATATATCGACGGGCATTATTACCACGGTCGCCGGAAATGGAACCTCCGGCTATTCCGGCGATGGCAGTGCCGCCACCAGTGCCGAAATTAGCAACCCATCGGGAATCGCGCTGGATAGCGCGGGCAACATCTACATTTCCGACTACGCAGACGAAGTAATCCGCAAGGTGACCGTCTCGACCGGCATTATCTCGACAGTTGCCGGCAACGGGACCCTCGGCTACTCGGGCGACGGCGGCCCCGCAATCAATGCCGAATTGGATGACCCAGGCAGCGTTACCGTCGACGCGGCAGGCAATATCTACATTGCCGATAACAACAACAATCGCATCCGCGTAGTGAATGCGGCGAGCGGTACGATTACCACCCTGGCTGGAAACGGAACCGCCGGCTATACGGGAGATGGCGGACCGGCAACTTCTGCCGAGTTCAGCGGTTCGGGAGACATCGCGCTGGACAGCGCCGGCAACGCGTATATTGCCGATGCATCCAACAATGTCATTCGTAAGGTGAACGTCAGCCAGTCGCAGTTGACGTATCCGACCGCGACGGCGGTGGGAACGACGGATAATACAGACGATCCATTGACCACGACGGTTACGAACGCCGGCAACGCTACCCTGACCATCTCGGTACCGTCTTCCGGCACAAATCCCAGCGTCTCGGCTTACTTTGAACTCGATGCCGCAACGACCTGCCCGGAACTCACAACGTCGAGCTCTGCGGGGACATTGGCAGCAGGCAGCAACTGCATCTACGCGGTGGATTTTGCGCCGACCGCGGCGGGCAGCGCATCGGGCTCCGCGGTCCTGAAGGACAACACGCTGGGCGTGACGGGATCAACGCAAACCATTGGCCTGACAGCGACAGCAATCAAGGGCGCGCCGCCCATCACATGGTCCAACCCAGCGGCGATTACCTACGGCACAGCCCTGAGCTCGACCCAACTCGATGCCAGCTCCACGCTTTCGGGCACCTTCGTCTACAGTCCCTCCTCAGGTACGGTCCTTTCCGCCGGCTCCCAAACACTCTCGGTGACTTTCAATCCCACCGACACGACCGACTACAACTCGGGGACGGACAACGTAACGCTGACGGTCAATCCAGCCGCCCCGACCATCACCTTCACCGTTTCCAACCAGACCTACGGCGTCTCACCGTTCGCCGTCTCGGCCACCTCGAACTCGGCGGGTGCGATTACCTATTCCGTGGTCAGCGGGCCGGCCACCGTCTCCGGCTCGACAGTGACTATCACCGGCGCAGGCACCGTGGTGCTCCAAGCCTCGCAGGCAGCGAGCGGAAACTACTCTGCCGGCACCCAGAACGCCAGCTTCACGGTGGCGAAGGCCACCAAGACGATCACTTTCCCGCAGCCAACCACGCCAGCGACAGTAACCGGCACAGCAACGCTTGGGGCAACGGCCAGCGGCGGCGATCCGGTGACATACTCGATCACTGCCGGCACTGCGTCGATCTCCGGTTCGACCATCACTTATACCTACGTCGGCACGGTCACCATCGCCGCCAACTCGACGGCGACAGCCAACTACCTGGCCGCCGCGACGGTCTCCGATACGGTGACGGTGAACGCCGCTGCGTCAGCCTATACCGCGCCGGCGACAAACGTGGGCTCAACAAGCGCTACCCAGACAGCCACCGTGAACATTGCCACCGCAGGTACGCTGGGCACGATCTCGGTACTGACCCAGGGTGCTGCCAGCCTGGACTACGCTTATGTCACCGGCGGCACCTGCGCTACAGGTACGGCGTACAGTGTAGGACAGGCCTGCACGGTCGAGTACAAATTCACCCCGACCGCTCCTGGGCTGCGCCTGGGAGCTGTGGTCCTCTCAACTTCTGCGCCAACGGTGCTGGGCACGTCGTATCTCGCGGGTTCGGGTACAGGGCCGCGAAGCACATTCCCGCCCGGCATTATCTCCACCATCGCGGGCAACGGCACGGCGGGTTACTCCGGCGACAACGGCCAGGCAGCGAGCGCCGAAGTCAACCAGCCGCGCGATGTGGTGCTGGATGCGGCCGGCAACCTCTACATCTCCGATACCTCGAATAACTGTGTGCGCAGGATCAACACCTCGAGCGTCATCTCCACCTATGCTGGAACCTGCGGCAGCTCCGGATACTCCGGCAACGGAGGCGCCGCTACCAGCGCCAAGCTGAACAGTCCAGGGGGGATCGCGCTGGACGGAGCCGGCAACCTCTACATCGCCGACCAGAGCAACAATGTGGTGCGCGAGGTGAACACGGTTACCGGCTTCATCTCGACCGTGGCGGGGAACGCGACCTCAGGTTACAACGGCGACAACATAGCGGCCACCAGCGCCGAGCTGAATGACCCGCAGTTCGTGATGACCGATAGCGCGGGGAATTTCTATATCTCCGACGTGGGCAATGCCCGTGTGCGCATGGTCACGATCGCGACAGGAATCATTACCACTCTTGTTGGAAATGGAACGGGTGGGTACAACGGCGATGGCATTGCGGCCGCCAGCGCCGAAACCAACTCCCCCGGACGGCTTGCATTCGACGTTTCGGGGAACCTCTATATTCCCGAGAAGGAAAACCACCGCGTGCGCATGGTGTCGGCTGGTACCGGACTGATCTCGACCGTGGCAGGCACAGGCACACAGACGTTTGGCGGCGATGGCGGGGCAGCCACCAGTGCGGAACTGAACCAGCCTATAAGTGCCATGCTGGACGCCGCCGGCAACCTCTACATCGCCGACTACGGCAACAGCCGCATCCGCGTAGTGAACGCGACTACACAGATCATCAATACCATCGCCGGCGATTACACGGCCGGCGGCTACAGCGGCGACGGCGGCCCCGCCACCAGCGCGGAACTCAATACTCCCATTGGCACTGCCATGACCCCAGGCGCGAACATTTACATTGCGGACTACCGCAACAACCGGATACGGCTGGTCACGCAATCCACGCCGGCAGCGATGAGCCTGCCCTCGACCGCCTACGGCGCCACCAGCGCGGCCAGCTACCAGACCGTCCAGGATACCGGCAACAGCACATTGACCATCGCTTCTATTTCCTCTTCGTCGGGCAACTTCACGCTGGGCGGCGCCTCAGCCACCTGTGCCGACTCCAGTCAGTTGCTGGCTTCCGCGGCCTCGTGCGTTCTTGGCGTCGAACTTACGCCAACCTCCGTCGGTTCTCTCAACGGCACGATCACGCTCACCGACAATACACTGAACGTTTCAAGCAGTACCCAAACGATCGCGGTCAGCGGCACTGGACTTGTTGCAGCCCCGGCCATCACCTTCACCGTCTCCAACCAGACCTACGGCGTCTCGCCGTTCGCGGTCTCGGCCACTTCGAACTCAGCGGGTGCGATCACCTATTCCGTGGTCAGCGGCCCGGCCACCATCTCCGGCTCGACGGTAACCATCACCGGCGTGGGCGCCGTGGTGCTTCAGGCCTCGCAGGTTGCCAACGGCAACTACACCGCGGGAACCCAGAACGCCAGCTTCACGGCATCAAAGGCAACGCCAACCGTTGCCCTCTCGTCCTCATCGAATCCTTCCACTTACAGCGGCAGTGTTACCTTCACCGCGACCGTTCCGGCGTCCGCCACCGGAGTCGTGACCTTCCTTGATGGGGCAACGTCCATCGGCACAGGATCTGTCTCCTCCGGGACGGCGACCTTCACCACGGCATCGCTCACCGGCGGCTCCCACTCCATCACAGCGCATTACGGGGGCGACTCCAATTACAACGCCGCAACCAGCTCTGTGCTCACGGAAGTGGTCAATCAGACTCCCGTGACCATCTCCATCGCTTCGACCGAAGACCCCTCGATCTATGGGGATATGGTGACTTTCACCTTCACCTTCACAGGCTCGGGTTCCGCGATTCCAACGGGAACCGCAACCATCACCGAAGACGGCAATGCACTCACCACAGCTACCCTGGACGGCACGGGAAAGGCAACGTATTCGACTTCGGCGATCGCCGCCAGCAGCCACACTATCCGGGTGGTCTACAACGGGGACCTTAACTACGAGTAAGGGGCGTCCAGATGCCGTCATCACGACGCCTTCAGGCAGCTGAGAGAGACTCGAGAATTGGCCCCCAAGAAATCCCGCGAAAGATCCTCACGCAACCCTAATTTACGGCCATTTTGCCGATATCCAGATACGCCTAACTCGGTGCTTCTTCAGGCGACAACACCCTTCGCCTTGAATCCCATCGGAGTCACGCGCGCACTAAGAGTCGATACTATACCGATTCTGCCGCGGCGTATGCACGGTTCGACGAACCGGCCCTGTCCCGACCAATTTCGCGCGGTTTGCCAGCGACGAAAGGCGCGGATGAGCGGCGCAATCATATCTGAGGGGATTGATCGGTAGCGTCTCCGGCGTGCGCCCGGAAAGTGGCGCTGCCCCGTATGCAGGGCGCGGTGGGCTCGAACAAATGTTGTAGCCTCCCCTTACAATTTGCCTGACATCGCGCCGCCTTTGGCAGCCGATGTGCGGCAAAAGTCCCTGTTGGACCGCGTTCGCCTCGCACTTGGGTGCTTTTCTCATCTTGCTCTCATCAATGGGCCGGGTGAGTATCGATCCCGCGGGAAAGCACGCACCCAACCCAAGAAGAAACAGCCCAAGGGGGGCTTACGGTCCATGAGAACTTACTATGCTCTGGCGCTAATGTTGGTCGGGGGCTCCGCAACGCTCTCTCTTGCTCAGTCCACCGCCACGATTACGCAGACGGTCAACCAGCGGAACACTATCGGCGCTCTTTCCGCTTCTCCTTCCGGCAGTACTACCGCCGGAACTCCCATCACATTTACTTACATTCTGAACACAGCCGGCGCACCTGCACCGGCCGAGACTGTCCAGTTCTACGACGGAGGCACTGCGCTAGGCAGCCCGCTATCCATTGGGTCTGTCTCAGCCTCCAACCTGCTGCCGTATTCCCAAGTGAATTCCGGGCACGGTTGGACAACGACCGGAACCGCTCCAACGGTAACGCCCCTGGTGGCGAACGGACCGGATGGCAGCACGAATACGGCGACGGCACTCTCCTTTGCCGATAGCACTTCGACCGTTCTTTACGCCGTTCCCGGCACAAGCTACGCCACTCAGCAGTTGACGTTCTCGATCTGGGCCAAGTCCGCGACTCCGACCACGCTGAATCTGACGCTCACGGACAGCCCGTACTCGGCGGCTACTGCGTCGGCGCCGTGCTCGGTTACGTCCACCTGGCAACGCTGCTCGCTGACTTATACATTTCCAGCCGGTGCCGGCACTGGCTTCGCCGCTGTACTCACCGCATCCACCTACGCGACCCCGATCGACGTCTGGGGCGCGCAGGTTGAGGTGGCGGCTCAGCCGGGTCCGTATGTCTCGACCATTGGCGCGGCCCGGCCTTCTGTCTCAGGCGGGGCAGGCGCTGTCACGTACGCCTACACCACGGGTTTCGCAGATGGCTCCCATTCCATTACCGTGCAGTACGGTGGCGATGCAAACCTTGTGGCCTCTACCTCGAATGTCGTCTCGCTCACCGTCGGCAAGGCAACTCCGAATCTAACTCTGGCGGCTTCGCCCACCTCTGGTGCGGTTTACGGCGGCACAGTTACGTTGACCGCGGTCTTGTCGAATCAAGACAGCGGCTCCCCCTTGTACCCGAGCGGGACGGTTACGTTCTATAACAACGGAAGCCAAATCGGCACAGGTACTCTGACCGAGGTTGGAAGTGGAAATACCTCCACATACGTGCTCACCCTGTCTGGAGCAACCTCTCTGCCCGCGGGTAGCGATTCCCTGACGGTTTCCTATAGCGGCGACAGCAACTTCAACGCCGTCAACGATAACTCCACGCCGATCACCTACTCGGTGGCGAAGGCGACTTCAAGCGGTGTTGTCACCACCACCGTCACCAGTTCGCTGAACCCAGCCGTCTACGGCGATTCTGTGACGTTGGCCATCAACGTATCTTCGTCCGTCGGCGTGCAACCCACTGGATCGGTTACGATTGTGGACACGACCACCGGCATCACACTCGGAACTCCGACGCTCAATGCTTCCGGCAATGCAACGATCACCGTTCCGGCGTCCGGCGTTTCATTGTTCAACGCAGGAGCGCACACCATCACAGTCACTTACTCGGGTGACTCCAACTACAACTAACACCTGGATCGGCGCCGCCGCACACACGGCGGCGTCGATGCTTCAGCCTTCGGCAACGCAATGATCGCCATTCCTGCATCCGGCGTTTCGTTGTTCAACGCGGGAACTCACACCATCAACTGTCGCTTACTCAGGCAACTCTAACCGCAACTAACACCTGGATCGGCGCCGCCGCACATGCGGAGGCGCCGATGCTTTCACCTCGGGGGCTTTCCGGTGGACATGAGGTTCACATCACTCGTCGTGCTTCTCATCGGCGGGTCTTTCGCGCTCTGCCCCCGGAATGCCGTCTGTCAGAAGCAAGTGGACTACACGCAGGTAATCGAGCAGGCAACCCCGGTTGTAACTCTGACGTCGTCCGCCAGCACGGCCCTTTGGGGCACATCCGTGATCTTCACCGCGAAGCTCACTGGCAGTGGCGCTCCTCCTTCCGGCATCGTCACCTTTCGCAACGGCACATTGCAGGTGGGCACAGGTACGCTGAATAGCAGCGGGATTGCTACATACTCGACCAGCTCGCTCGGAGCCGGTTCGTACTCCATCACCGCCGCCTACGAGGGCGACTCGAACTACTTTCCGGCGACTTCTTCGGCGCTCGCTGTGTCCGTCGTTTGCCTCACGCCGGCCGTGACGGTGACGCCTTCATTGGCGGGGATTGCAACTTCGCAGTCCTTGCCGGTAGCCGTTAGTGTCAGCGGTGGTGCCGGCAACCCTACGCCTACCGGCTTGGTAACTCTGACCAGCGGGAGCTATGCCTCCGTGGCGTCTGCACTCGCGGGAGGACTTGCAACCATCGATGTTCCGGCCGGATCGCTGGCGGTGGGCACGGATACATTGACGGTCAGCTATACGCCCGATGCAGCCAGTTACTCAATCTATAGCAGCGCTTCCAATACGGCTTCGGTCGCGGTGACGGCAAGTCCCGGCTTTGTCATTTCGGGAACTTCCGTTACCGTCACAGCCGGGGCGATTACCGGAAACACCTCCACGATCACGGTAACTCCCCAATCAGGCTTTACCGGAACGGTGGCGCTGACCGCGGCAATTACCTCCAGTCCGGTCGGCGCTCAAAACCTTCCCACTTTGAGCTTCGGATCGAGCAGCCCGGTCGTCATTCACGGCGCCAATGCTGGTACGGCAACCCTTACCGTCTCCACTGCGGCGGAAACCGAGGTGGCGCTGGTCCATCCCGGATACCTAGGAGGCCGCTGGCATACTGCGGCCGGCGAGGTACTGGCCTGCGCCTTCCTTTTTTGCATCCCGGTGCGGAGGCGCAGATGGCAATCGACGCTAGGGCTGATATTGCTATTGCTCCCCCTGGCAGCAGGTACGACTGGTTGCGCTGGGTTTTGGATAGAGCAGAAATTCAAACTGCCAACCACGTCCGGAACCTACATCGTGACTGTGACTGGCGCTTCGGGAACCGACTTAGCTACGACCACGATCTCCGTTACAGTTAAATAGCTGAAAGGAATCAGCGGCACTCGGCGTCCGGCATTGCAATCGCCATACCTTCGCCAGTAGACTGGTGATGGCCGGTGTGGACTTGCACACGGTTGGAGAGCCTCTTGGGCCACAGGACGGCACAGCAAGAGAGCATCTTCTAAGTAATTGAAAACACAGCGGAGAGGTGGCAGAGCCCGGTTGAATGCACCTGACTCGAAATCAGACGTACTCGCAAGGGTACCGGGGGTTCGAATCCCTCCCTCTCCGCCAGCACACCCTGTATCCGCATCGTTAAGCAAGTCGCCCATATGTCGCCGTTCTCTTCTGGCTCATCCCACTGCAGGAAGCCGAATGAGCGACTCGGAGAAAAGCCGTCCAGCATGCTCTATGACGAAATTGGGTTGCGCCACCCACCTGTCCGTAGGGTCGCCGACTCGTACGCGTGGAGACGGGAGCAGTTTCCGAGGAAGAGTCGCCGTTTGAAAACAGCACCTGCCCTCGAGCCTGTTTCCGTCAGCGTTGCCGGACCCAACCCAATACCAAGGTATTATCGACACTGTTCGCTCAGTGGGGCATCCTAGGGTTATAGGACTGGCGAGGGAGGGCCGCCATAGAGAAAGAGCTCAGCCGCGTCGTCGATGCACTCCCCGGATTGGTCTGGACTGCGCTGCCGGATGGGCAGATCGACTTCCTGAATGAACGGTGGCGTGAATACACCGGCCTCGGTGTTGGTGAGTCCTGTCGCGCAGGATGGCAGGCCGCGGTCCATCCCGACGATCTGCGTAAGCTGCTTGATCGGTGGGCATCCATTCTGGGTTCTGGCGAGCCCGGCGAGGTGGAGGCTCGCCTGCGCCGGTTTGATGGGATTTATCGCTGGTTCCTTTTTCGTTTCTGCCCGTTGGACTTGCCATCCGGACAGGCCGCAAAGTCGTGCGGAATCGCCAGCGATATCGACGATCGAAAAAGGGCCGAAGAAGACCTGCGTATTCGCGACGGCGAGTTTGGTTCGATCGCCGACAGCATTCCCGCCCTCATCGCGCTGATGACGCCGGCCGGTGCGGTCGAAATCGTCAACCGCCATGCTCTGGACTATTACGGCGTGACGCTCGAGGAACTGAAAAATTGGGCGGTCAACGACACCGTTCATCCGGACGATCTTCCTGCCGTGATTGCTGCCTGGACGCAGTCGGTAAAGACGGGGGAGCCGTACGACATCGAGCACCGCATTCGTCGCGCCGACGGAATCTATCGCTGGTTTCGCGTAAGCGGTCTCCCAGCGAGAGACGGGGAAGGCCATGTGGTGCGTTGGTGCATCCTGCAGACGGACATCGACGACAGAATACGGGCCGTGGAAGAGCTGCGGCGCGGTGAGGCGCGCAAGACCGCGATTCTGAATTCGGCACTCGACTGTATTGTGACGATCGATCACGAGGGCTGTATCACCGAGTTCAATCCTGCGGCAGTGCGTACCTTCGGCTATCGCCGTGACCAGGTCCTGGGCAAGCACCTTGCCGACGTCATCATTCCGCCGTCGCTCCGAGAGCGGCACCGGCAAGGCTTTGCGCGTTACCTGGCCACGGGAGAAGCACGAGTGCTGGGGAAGCGGGTCGAGTGGATAGCAGTGCGTGCCGACGGGAGCGAGTTCCCCGTCGAACTCTCAATCTCGCGCATTCCCATCGACGGGCCGCCATCGTTTACGGGATACCTGCGTGACATCACAGAACGCAAACAGGCTGAAGAGGAGTTGCAGCGCAGTGAGGCATTTCTCGCGGAGGGCCAACGTCTCAGCCGGACCGGCAGCTTTTCCTGGCGATTGGACACCGGCGAAATCAGGTGGTCGGAGCAGGTCTACCGCATCTTTGAGCTTGATTCCGATCTTCCCGTGACGCTCGATCTCATCGATTCGCGAGTCCACCCGGAAGATCTCCCTTTGATGCTTGACATGGTCGAACGGGCACGAGCCGGCAAGGACTTCGAGTATGAGCATCGGCTGCAACTGCCGGACAAGAGAGTCAAATATCTGCAGCTCATGGCTCATGCGATCCGATCCGGCGCCGGTCAGTTGGAGTATATCGGCGCGGTTCAGGATGTGACCGAGCGCAGGCTCTCGGAAGAGGCGCTCGGCAAGCTCCGGTCGGAACTCGCACACATGACGAGGGTCACCAGCCTGGGAGCCTTGACCGCGTCCATCGCGCACGAAGTCAACCAGCCGCTGTCGGGCATCGTCACCAATGCCAGCACCTGCTTGCGAATGCTGGCCGCCGATCCGCCCAACGTCGAGGGCGCGCGCGAAACCGCTCGGCGAACAATTCGCGATGGCAACCGGGCGTCCGAGGTGATTGCGCGATTGCGCGCGCTCTTCAGCAAGCAGGACGCAGCAGCCGAACCCGTGGACCTCAACCAGGCTACACGGGAGGTCATTGCACTCACGCTGGACGAACTGCAGAGGAACCGGGTGGTCGTGCGGACGGAACTCGTCGACGACCTCCCGCCGGTCATGGGCGACCGTGTCCAGCTTCAGCAGGTCATCCTCAACCTGCTCCGGAACGGCTCCGACGCAATGAGCGGCGTCGAGGACCGCCCGAGGCAATTGGACATCAGCACCGAAGGCGATGCCGATTCCGTGCGCGTGACCGTTACCGATTCCGGGGTCGGCATCGACCTCAAGGATGTGGACAGACTCTTTGACGCCTTCTTCACCACCAAGAGCGCCGGCATGGGGATCGGCCTGTCCGTCAGCCGGTCGATTATCGAAAGTCACCAGGGCCGCCTTTGGGCAGCGCCCAATGACGGTCCCGGTGCCACCTTTTCATTTTCCATTCCGCGCGCACCTGAGGGCGCGACGGGAGCCAGCGGTTTTGGTGCAATTCAGGCGTCTGCCTGGACGGACACCCGGAACGTTATGAGGAATCCGTGAAAAACAAAAGTTCACTTGTATCGGTGGTTGATGACGATGAATCGGTACGCGAGTCGCTGCCTGACTTACTCAGAGAGTTCGGCTTCGCGGCCCAGACCTTTTCATCGGCGGAAGAGTTCCTCACGTCCGATTACGTCGAACAGACCAGATGCCTGATCCTGGACATCGCCATGCCGGGCATGACCGGACCCGATCTCCAACGGGAGTTGACGCTGCGGGGACAAAGGATTCCCGTCGTCTTCATTACCGCTCACAGACATGAGTCCCTTCGCCCGCAGCTGTTCGAACTTGGCGCCGTGGAATGTCTGCTCAAACCGTTCAGTGACATCGATTTACTGGACGCTTTGAATGCTGCACTTCGAGTTAATTGATGTCCTCCGACTTGCATCTTTATGTGTGGGAGATATATATACCACCTTACAGATCGAGTGTACGTGACCCCCAATTGAGGTCGTCACTCATGTCGCAAGCCACACCCGTGGTGTTTGTTGTAGACGACGACGTGTCGGTGCGCGAATCGCTGGAGTTGCTGATTCGGTGCGCAGGCTGGCAGCCGGAAGTGTTCGCGTGCGCTCAGGAATTCCTCGTCCGGCCCCGGGTCCCAGTACCCAGTTGCCTGATACTCGACGTTTCACTTCCCGGCCTGAATGGCCTGGACCTGCAGAAGCGCGTTGCCGGGGAACGCCCCGACATGCCGATCATTTTCATCACCGGCTACGGCGACGTGCCAATGACCGTCCAGGCGATGAAAGCTGGGGCCGTCGAGTTCTTGACCAAGCCTTTCAGCGACGATGTATTGTTGAGCGCCATACGACATGCTATCGCCCGCAGTCATAATGCGCTTGGCCGCGAGGCGGAGATGCAGGGGCTGCGGACTTGCTATGCGTCACTCACGGGCCGGGAGCGGGAGGTCATGACATTGGTGGTGTCGGGCCTATTGAATAAACAGGTTGGCGATCGACTCGGCATCAGCGAGATTACGGTAAAGGCCCACCGGGGCAAGATGATGAAGAAGATGAATGCCGGCTCACTCCCCGACCTGGTTAAGATGGCAGCGAGATTGCGCCTCACCGCGGCGCCAAAGAGCCGATACTCTTCCGACTCATCTCCTCTCTCTCCCGCCCTGTGAGCGGCCTTTATCTGGGACGACACCTACGTATCGATCGATACCATCGTCCAATAGATTGGCATCCGCGCACATGCTCCAATCGGGTTGCTGGCCGGCACCAGAATCTTGTGCGACAGGAGTTCCTCTCATGATCACGAAGCCACAACGCGCATTTGACGGCGCCGATGACCTCTCGCTGGTTCATTTCGCGAAACGGGGAGACATGGCGGCGTTTGAGGAGCTGATCAAGCGTCACACCATGATGATCTTCCGCGTCGCCACGCACTTGGCAGCTTCGGCGGAAGATGCCGAAGAGGTTGTGCAGGATGCCTTCCTGAAAGCGTTTCATCATTTGCAGCACTTTGAAGAACGGGCGCGCTTCTCGACCTGGCTGACCAGAATCGCGATCAATGAGGCCCTGGCAAGGCGCCGGCGCTCACGCCGGTGTCCGACGGTTTCCATAGAAGACGAGATCGGCGGCAACAGGCTCCTGGGAGACGGCATTGCGGACTGGAGATCGAACCCCGAGCAGATCTACAACACGGCCCAACTCAGAGAGATTCTGCAGCACGCACTTGCCACTTTGCCGGACGCAAGCAGAGTGGTATTCCTGATGCGGGACGTCGAAGGGCTCTCAACCGCAGACACCGCGGAACTGCTCGGATTGAGCGTTCCCAGCGTAAAGGCCCGCCTGTTGCGCGCCCGGCTGAAGCTTCGCCGGCGCCTCAGCCAGCACTTCGAGCGGCCTCTCTCTGCATCTCCGGAACCGGCGGCGGTCGAATCGCGGGCCGCTTAGACCGCGCAACCCGCTATGTCCAGTGCGCCCGCGCGCCGCGCCGGCTCGGACGGTGGGATTTGCCCTGGCTGGGAGCTGAATGCCAAGCTCCCCCATCCGGCGATCTGCGCCGCCCAACTGCGAACACCTTGCCGCCTACCATTTGCCTACGTGCGCACCGTCGTCCACGCGCAGCACCTCTCCGGTAATGTGAACGGCTTCCGTCAGGTAAATCACCGCGTCAGCGATGTCCCTCGGCTGTGTGACCGTGCCCATCGGGGAACGCGCATTCAGAGATTCCTTCGACGCGCCCTCGTGCAGAGACGTGTCCACAACGCCGGGCGCGACCGCATTGAAGCGAATCCTGCTTTTCGCGTACTCGTTCGCTAGGCTTAGGGTAACCGCATTCAGGCCGCCCTTGGTAATCATCGGAATCGACGCCGGGGAGCCTGCGATCGGGTTCTCCGCGAGCGACGCCGTGATGGTGGTTACGCTGCCGCCGCCACCCTGCGCCAGAATCTGTTTGACCGCAAGTTGGGTGATGAAGATAAACCCTTCCAGGTTGACCGACACGAACCGGCGGAACTCTTCAATGGTGTACTCCGTAAACGGCTTGCCATAGAATATGCCGGCATTATTGACGACGTGGTCGATCGAACCGAATTTGGCGATCGCCGTCTCCGTCACCTTTTCCGCCGTCGCTGCGTCGCCGATGTCTCCGTCGACCAGCGCGAGGTTTGGCAATGGCGCGAAGCCGGCCTTGGAAACGCTCAGCGAGGTGGCAACGACGTTATAGCCGCGGTCCAGAAATGCCTGAGCGATGGCAGCCCCAATGCCCCGCGAAGCGCCGGTCACAATGACGGTGTTTTTGCCTTCCATGCTTCGCTCCGGTGATCGCGCGTCCCGGGCAAGTTCGGACACAGCTCACACTCTCGATCAGACCGGAAGTGTTGAGGCGAATCTATTGGACGATGGTATCGATCGACACCTTGGTATCAATTCACCCAACGGCCGGGAGTCAACGGCTACGTAGGCGCGCTCTCGAGCGGCGTATTTCTGACAGACTGGCAGCCAAGGTTCGCAGGGAATTCTATACATGTAACTAACAGCTAATTCAATCACTTGCCCAACTTCCCCACCGTCAAATCGTCCCAAATCCTTGACCACGCCCGTATAATTAAAGGAAGAGCAGAAACAGAGCCTGGCTCGGCTCGAGCCTGGTCAGCGATCATACCCTCTCCCTCATCCGGATCGGATCTGGAGCTGCCAAACCTCAACGGAGAAAAGCCATCAAAAGTCTATACCAAGCCGTATATACGAAGGCGTAAGTCTTTTTTCATCAATGAAACGCTTGTATATACAGGGGTCTAGTCTCATACTGGTCGCCCCGATAAGTACCCCGCTGAGGTAGCCTCCACACGGGGCCTGAACAACCCCAGGTTCTAAGGAAGACTGGCCGGGTAAAGCGCCGTGGCGAGCTTCGCGCTCTCTGATTTCCGCGCCGCAAACGGCGCACCCTTGATGGAAAGGATATCGAGCGATACCGGATCGACGCCGGACTTGATCATCTGGAGTTGCTTGGCCGCCCCGTACGAGAGGTCAATGACGCGATCCGGGAACAGAACGCCCCGGTCGGTGATAGTGACCACCACGCTCCGGTGATTGCGCAAGTTGGTGACTCTCACCTTGCTGCCAAAAGGCAAATCGCGGTGAGCGGCGGTCAACTCGTACATATTGAAGCGACGGCCGCTGGCGGTCCGGTGGTTCTGAAGCACTCTGCCGTACCAACTGGCCAAGCCGCTCTTGATGCGGGTGAAGGTGGTGACGTTCGCTGGCTCCGGGGCCACAAACAACTCCGGGAGAACCTCGCGATTGTTTAGGGGGGTGGGGAGGGCTGACGCCGGGATGGCAGTATCGCTTGCGATCGCCGTGGAGGCCATCAGGACCGCCAACACAAAGGCTGGTCTTGACTTCCCTTTCAGGGTGAGGCCCCATTCATAGTTGGGTGATATAGCCATGCCTTAAGTATAGGAAAATCGAGTGGGAAACGGGCCATTTCATCAAGTTTATCTGCATCTTGCGGCTCATAGAGAGGCCGGTCTTGTCAACCCGGTGAGACGGCCGGTTTCGTCTTCCCGATGTATCGGACGTAGAGACAAAGCCCGTGAAGATACACAAAACAAAAGCGAAATGAGGCAATTCAGAACAAAGTTGCCTATTAGCTTCGAGGGCACATAATTATCTATTTCTCCGTTCCCCGATCAGCCGAAACGAGCGCATGTCAGTATGAGTCTGGAATGCTGGAAAGAGTGGCCCGATTCTTTCCGAAAACCGCTGACGGGACACCTTCCTCGCCGGCCACCTGAGATTCCCCGGAAGCCGGACCCGACGCCCATCGCGTCCCTCTCCAGGAAGATTTCCCCACGGATGGAGATCAGAAATGCTTCCTTTGAGCCCGGCAGCCTTCGCATTCTCAGCGTGCGCGATTCTGCTCTATTGGCTCTCCTGGCGCTGGAAGACCCAGCGGCTGACGGTATTATTGCTGGCCAATTTCTACTTTCTGGCCCGATTTGGCTGGTATTATCCGGGGATTCTGCTGGCCGCAGCGAGCACTGATTTTCTGGTGGGGCTCGGGCTGCAGAATGCTCCGCGCCTTCCCTCCGGCGAGCCGGGAACCAGGCGCAAATGGCTTGTATCCATAAGTTTGCTGGTGAATCTCGGGCTGTTGACCGCGACCAAATTCCTGCCGATCGCGCTGGGCGGGATGTACCAGTGGGTGTTTCCCCTCAGCCTGTCGTTTTACTGCTTCCAATCGCTGACCTACACCATCGACCTGTATCGCGGCACCGGGGAAGGAACGCGAAGCTACTTGGAGCACCTGACGGCAGCGTCACTGTTCACGGTTATCGTCGCGGGGCCGATCAACCGTATCTCCGGACTTATCAGGCAGATGCAGCAGCCTTTCTCGCTTACCCGCACGGAGGGTGGACGGGCGTTTCTGCTGATCGCATCAGGATTGACGAAGAAGCTGCTGATTGCGGACTTTCTATCGGCGAATGTAGTGAACCGCATCTTCGATACGCCGAAGCTTTATAGTGGCGCCGAGGTCATGTTCGGAGTATATGGGTACGCGCTCCAGATATACTTCGACTTCTCCGGCTACACCGATATCGCGATGGGATTGAGCCAATTGTTGGGGTTGTCGCTGCCCGACAACTTCAATCGTCCTTACAAGTCGGTGTCGCTCAGGGATTTCTGGAACCGCTGGCACATTACCTTCTCGCATTGGCTGCGGGACTACGTCTACTTTTCGTTGCCCCGCGCGGCCAGATGGAAGGGAGCACCCTACTGCTACCCGATTATCGTGATGCTGCTGGGAGGTTTGTGGCACGGGATTGGCTGGCCGTTTGTTGTGTGGGGACTGCTGCATGGGGTTGGACTGGTTGGACTTAACGTCTACCAGACGATGCGGGGCAGGCGGAAGACGACGTGGCTCCGCAAGGGCTTGAGCATCTTTTTCACCTTCAACTACGTTTGCCTGACATGGGTATTCTTCCGGGCCCCGGACATCAATACGGCGATGGCGGTGCTGGCGCGTATCGGGTCCGGCACTTTGTCGATCAACAACATCACCTGGACCATGGTGGGTGTGATGGCGGTGGGAGTGGTCGCGCATGTGATTCCTGCGAAATGGTTTGACCGCGCGGCCGAGGCCTTTGGAGAGAGGCACTTCGTGGTGCAAGGGGTCGCGCTGGCAGCTGTCGTTCTAGTGATTCAGTTCCTTTCGGGGCGCGGGTCAACATCTTTTGTTTACAGTAACTTCTGACGCGAATGACGAAATTTCCGACGAATACGTTGCTGGCGTCCGCGACCTTCGCGGCGACCTTGCTCGTCGTTCATTGCATCCAACCGAATCGCGGTCTCGCCTTGTCGAGCCTGCGCCCGATGGTCGAGTTCCGGTTCGACCGAGCGTCATTTACGCCGGTCCTCCCTGCGCCTGTGCCTTCGGAGGTTCCGGCGCTGGCTGTTCCCGACCCCGATTCGCCCGGGTGGACGGTGACCTCCGCCGCGAATCTCACGCTGGAGACTCCGTTTCTCTTCGACCAGGGCGGAACGCTCGATCATTTTTATCTGGCACTTCGGGAGCTTGCGGCCGGCCGGCGCAACCGGCCCGTGCGGATTGTGCACTACGGCGATTCGCCTACGACGGCCGACCTGATTACGGGGGACGCCCGTCAGCTGCTCCAGGAGCAGTTTGGAGACGGCGGATCGGGCTTTGTGCTTGTGGCCAAACCCTGGGCCTGGTACGGGCACTATGGAGTCGACGTCTCCGGAACCGGCTGGAAGATTGATACCGCTGTCGGATCGATGCGTGAAGGAATCTATGGGTTGGGCGGGGCCCTATTTACTGGGCAAGTTGGCGCCAGCAGCACAATTCGACTGGACGCAGCGGATTCGACTTCGATGGAAGTGGAGTACCTTCAACAGCCCGGCGGAGGCAACCTTGATGTGTCCGCCAATGGGCAGATTGTGGGGTCGGTTAGCACCGCGGGAGCGGTTAGGGGAAACGGAGCGGCGTCGGTGGCGCTGCCCGCGGGCACGAAGGTTGTGCATTTGAGCGTCTCAGGCCATCCGGTGCAGCTCTTCGGCGTTGCCTTCGCGAGCGGGACGCGCGGCCTGACGTATGACAGCCTGGGATTGAATGGCGCCTCGACTACGGTGATGTCGCGGGCATTCAGCCCGGAGAACTGGTCCGACGCGCTGCAGCACCGCAATCCCGACCTGGTGATCATCAATTATGGAACGAATGAAAGCAGCTTTCCCGCCTACGTAGACAAGCAGTACGAGGGGGAGTTGCGCCGTGCGATCGCACGGGTTCGTGCAGCGCTGCCCGAAACGTCGATTCTGGTGATGAGCCCGATGGACCGGGGAGCCAAGGTGGATGGGGACAGCATCGCAACCATGCCGGCGATTCCCAGGATTGTCATGATCCAGCAGCGGGTGGCGCGTGAGCTTGGATGTGGCTTTTTCGACACGTACGACGCGATGGGAGGGAGTGGTACGATGGCGAAATGGTACGAGGGACAGCCGCGCCTGGTGTCCGCCGACCTGATCCATCCTTCTCCCCAGGGTGCCCGCATCGTGGCTAAATCGCTTACTGGACAATTGCTGATCGGCTACGAACGGTATGTGCAACATCATTCGCCGGGACAGGCTGTTGCGGGTCTGCACACGGCCGGTACCGCCCCTCCGTCCAGCGCAGCTACGGGCGCGGGGAAAATCCAAGGAGTGCGCTAGATGATTCACGGACGCTCCTTAGCGGTACTGCTTGGAATCTGGCTGTTGCTGGCACCGGGCGCTGCACCGCAGGCAACGAGCGCGGCCGGGCGCCCGAAGGTGACTGCACCGGTCAAGAAGCTTCCTGCCGCAAAACGGTCGGCGCATACAAGACGAAGGACGTCGGCGGGCCGAGCCGGGGGGGCAAAGCGGCCTGCTTCAGGGCTGACTGCGGGAAAAGCGCCTCCGGCAAAGGCGAACAGTACAGAGACCGCGGCTGCCACGAGCCGTCTCGCGCCGCGCGCCGGGAAGGCGGCTGCGTATGCATCGGTTGCAGCCCGTGTGCAGCCGGCGAGGCAACGGGCGTCGCGCGAAGAGGTGATCGGACAAATCACCCAGCGCCTAGCGAACTCTCCGGCTGGAATCGAGAATGCCGCCCAGTTGCGGCCGTTTTTCGATCAATTGAATCGGCTTGAGGGCGACCCCAAGAACTCGGTCGTGCGGATGCTGCAGTTTGGCGACTCGCATACCGCCGCGGACATGTTTACCGGGGCGTTGCGAACGCTCTTTCAAACGAAGTGGGGCGACGGCGGCGCCGGATTTTCCTATCCGGGTTACCCGTTCGCCGGATACCGGATTCATGGCACCAAGCGCGAGCAGTCGATTGACTGGACGGTCGAGGGGACCCACTTTAAGGACCTCGGCGACGACGCCATGGTCGGCATGGGGGGCGTCAGCCTGAGTACAGACCGGGCGGGGAGTTGGGTGTCGCTCGATGCGGATGCGACTTCGCTGGAGGTCCAATATCTGACGCAACCCAGCGGCGGCCCAATTGAGATATACGACGGCGAGCAGTTGCTGGCAACGGTATCGACCGACGGGCCGACGGCGGCCGGGCGCTTCGATTCCCAGGTGGAAGCGGGCCCTCACCACTTCGAAGTGCGGACGACAGAGAACGCACCAGTGCGGCTCTTCGGGCTGACGACCGAGAACGCTTCAGGCGTGACGTATGAGGCGATTGGCCTGAATGGGGCAGAGGCGTCGCTTTTCTTGCGCTGGGACGAAGCCCTGCAACAAGCCTACATGGAACAGGCGAGTCCCGCGCTGATTGTGCTGGCATACGGCACCAACGAGGCGAGCGATCATACGTGGAGCGAGGAGAGCTACGCGGCCATGTTCCGGTCGCTGATCGCGCGGTGCCGCAGCCTGGCTCCGAAGGCAGCCATTCTGGTGATCGGGCCGCCTGACCGGGAGTTGCGATCTGGGCGAAAAGGATGGGTTCCATTCGCCGGGGTCGATCGAATCGTGGAGGCGCAGCGCGACACCTGCAAGGAAATGGGGTGCGCCTATTGGGACCAGAGGAGCCGGATGGGCGGCCTCGGATCGATGCGCGAATGGGTCTCGGTCGAGTGGGCGCAGGCGGACCACACCCATTTCACCGGCGAGGGATACTCGGAAATGGCCGGCGCCCTGTTCCTGGACATCGTTCAGCAGTACAACACGTATGAAGGGCTATCCAGCATGGCTGAAGGCGGAACAAAATGAGCAAGCAAGCAGGCATTATCAAGGTTATCCACGCAGTTTCGGAACTTTCGACCGATCCGGCGCCCAACGAATCCCTGTTCGATTCCGGAACGCTGGATTCCTTTACTCTCCCCAACTTCATTACCGGCCTCGAACAGGAGTTTGGGGTGACCATCCCCGACTCCGATCTCGTTCCCGAGCGGTTCGATACCGTGGCTAAGATCGAAGCTTATCTGGACCAACGGGCAGGCTGATATGCCCTACCTTCGTTCGTTTGGATGCTACGTGCCGCCGGAACGCGTTGGGAATGAAGCACTGGCCTTGCGAACGGGACGGGAAGCCGCCTTGATCGAAAGAACAACGGGAATCCGCGAGCGCCGGTACGCGCCGAAAGATGTCTCTGTCGTCGACCTGGGTTTGGAAGCTGCGAACGACTGCCTCCGCAGAGCCGCCGTTACCGCACAGGATGTGGGCCTGGTGCTGTTCTCAACCGGCTCTGTGGAACGCTCATTTCCTGGACCTGCATCCTCGCTTACCGCTCGGCTCGGATTGAAGTCGACGCCGGCAATCGATCTTCCCATTGCCAGTGCCGGCTCGCTAATTGGAATTGCCCTGGCGGAAGACCTCGCGGAACGATATGGGAACGTGCTGGTGGTTGCCGCAGAGATCATGTCGCGAAGGATTTCGGATGCCGATCCGGACACCGCGATCCTGTTCGGCGATGGCGCGGGCGCGTGTCTTGTCAGCCGCGAGTCCGGCTTCGCGCACATCAAAGACTTTGCCCTGTATACCGACGGCAACTTCGCTGAATCCCTGCGACTTCCCTGCGGCGGCGCACTCCAGATGAAGGGCCGTGACGTAATTCTGCAAGCATCGCGGAAGGTTCCCCGGGCAATCGCGGATCTTCTGAGCAAGAATGGAGTTTTGCCGGAAGACGTCGGCGTGTTCCTGATGCATCAGGCAAATGCGAACCTGCTCCGCATGATAGCGGTGGCACTCAAGGTACCCGACGATCGCTTCTTCTCGAACATTGAGTGCTACGGAAATACCTCCTCCGCATCGCTGCTGATTGCGGCAACCGAGTGGTGGGATGCGTGGCCGAAGCCGATCGTCGCGCCCATCGTCTTGGCAGCCTTCGGCGCCGGTTTTCATTGGGGGGCAGTGCTGGTGGACCCCATTCGGTGATTGATCGGTCTCGCCGCTTCCGCCGGTCTTGTTTACCTGGGGCGCGGACGGTCTCCGAGGCGCGCATCGAAAGTAGTGGACTCGCGCACCACGAGGGTTGGTCTGAGGAGCACGGCTATCGGCGCGTGTCCCGCCTTCTGCGCCCGCTCCCGGATCGCTCGCAGAGCCAGGTTGGCAGCCTCCCGCCCCATGTGCGCCGAGCCCAGGTCGACAGAAGTTAGCGGCACCCGAAAAAAATCGTTGTGGACGCTGTTCCCGCAGCCGACAATCGCAATATCTTCTGGAACGCGCAGCCCCGCTTCGAGAATCGCGAGCGTAACCCCCAGTGCTGTAGGGTCGTTGTAGCAAAACACCGCGTCGGGCCGCGGCTTCAGCTTCAGCAATTGACGCATGAACTGCGCGCCCAGCACATGGTTGGATTCCTCGTTTTGCGGCAGCCGGACCACACCCCTGGAAGGCGCCTTGAGTCCCGCTCGCGCCAGGACGGCGAGGTAACCACTCTGACGATCATTCGTCGGGCTGAAGCTTGCGGCCCCGATAAATGCAATTCGCCTTCGCCCAATGTCGATCAGATGCTGCGTCGCCAGTTCCCCCACCAGCAAATCGTCGGAGCCAACCAGCCAGAAGGCTCCACGATGCCCCACGCGCCGATCGACCAGAATTACCGGAGCTTCGCGATCCGCCGACCGGATAATCTCTTCCTCGGTGCTGCAACTAGCCACCACCAGCGCATCGACGCTGCGCGCCAGCATTTGCTTGATCTCCTGGCTCTCGAGCTTTTCGCTGTCGCGGGACGAAGCGATAATCAATCCGTATCCCTGGTGCGCGAGAGCGTCGGACATGCCGGCGGCGACCTCGCCGAAAAACCCATGAAACAGTTCAGGGACAATCAGACCAATCATTTTCGATTGCCCGGTCACCAGGCCCTTTGCCGCCATGTTGGTCCGGTAGTCAAGCTTCTTCGCGCACTCCAGCACCCGCTGCCGGGTCGCCTCACTGATGTTCGCGTCGTTCTTGTTCAGCACCTTTGAGACCGTCACAATGGAAAGATCCAACTCCTTTGCGATGTCTTTCATTCGCGTTGCCATCGAAGATGCTCCTGTTCCATCAGCGGATCGTTGCGCTGCCCACATTCGCCGAAGCGTAAGCAAACACGGCATTCCGACCGACGGTATGTCGTTGCCTTCCCCGCCCTGACGATATGAGAGTGGGACCCGGTCAGTTCGGATTTTGCAGCAGCCAGTAATGAAAGCCGTCCACGATGGCCATCAGCGCAGCCTGATTCAAATCGCTGCTGACGCCTGCGGTCGTCCATGGCTGGTGACCGTCCGCGTGGAAGCTGACGGTGACACGGACGTGGGCCGCGGTGTCGTGGGCAGACACGTCAATAGCTGTGACACTGAACGTGTCCAGACGCATCTGCGAGATAACTGGATACCATCTTTCCAGTTCCTGCCGCATCGCTTTGGTCAGCGCATCGACCGGACCGGAGCCCTCTGCCCGCGTGGTGGTGACTTTGGAGTCGGCGATGGTCAAGGACATGGAGGCCTGCACGTACCTGTTCCCTATCTCGTCCGACTCGTCCAGCACTCGCCAGCCCTTGACGCTGAAGCTGTTGCGCAGCGTCTTGAGCACCTTCATACAGGCGAGCCGAAAAGAGATTTCACTGGCCGTGAATCCGCCTCCGTCAATCATCGCCTGGTTGGTGTCCATCAGCGTCTGCGCTTGTTTCGAATCCAGAGGAACACCCATCGACTTGGACAGCAAGATGATGTTGGCCCGTCCGGACTGGCCGTTTACGCCGATGCGCGGATTGGCGCCAACCTTGGCGGGATCGCACCACAAGTACGCGCCCGGATCTTTGTGCTCGCTGCTGCCGTGCATACCGGCCCAGGTGCCGAAGGCTCCGGGACCAACGATCGGGACTCCGTGCGGCGCCTCCAACCGGAACGCCGCATAAGCCGATTGGGCGAGGCCAGTGAGCCCAGAGAGCGATGCGGGCGGGACGAATTCGGCTTCCCCGCGAAGCTGCATGCTGGCGATGACGGTCGTGAGGTTCACGTTGCCGCAGCGCTCGCCGGTTCCAAGGACCGTGCCTTGGATCTGAACGGCGCCGGCAAAAATCGCCGCTCGAGTATTGGCGATGCCGAGGCCACGATCGGTGTGACCATGGAATCCGAATCCGGCACTCGGATGGGCGCGCGTCAAACCCTCGATGAGTTGAGCGACCTCCTCTGGGCTGGCTCCGCCGGTGGTGTCGCAAATCACCAATCGGCTCACGCCCTGCCCTACACATTGTTCCGCAATCCGGTGGAAGTAATCGAGGCTGCGGTTGCTAAAGCCGGCATCGCAGGGCTGGCCACATTCACGCCGGCCGTGCGTGGCGTCCAGGGCGTGCTCAAAGTCGACGATCACCTCGAGGCCGTGGTCTTGCAGACAGGCGATGGTCTCGCGTGCCATCAGCAGGTTTTCTTCCGGCGTCGTCTCCAGGGACTTGGTAACGTCGAGCAGCCGCGACTTGACGACAACGACCGCTACAGGAACGCGCTGCCTGTGGGCGACCATAAACTTCACGTCGGCCCAGTCTTGAACCTTAGCGCCGCGACCGCGCGTCCTGCCGAACAAAGCGAGTTGCATGGCTCCGGTATCGACGGAGTCGAGCGCGGTTGCCAGGTCACCGACGAACTGGTTCGCTCCGGCAAAGCCGATCTCCGCGTAGCGAACGCCGAAGGCGGCCATGCGCTGCAGCAGGCCGATGGCGCTGGGTACGGATATGTCGAGGTTTGGCTGCTGCAGCCCATCTCGAAGACTCGTGTCAAACAGTTCGACTTTTCTGGTTCCGGCGTGCTTCATCTGTTCCGATACCCGACGCTGCAACATGCGCTCGCAAACAACTGGCGCACAACCAGTTTCCCACAAATACTCTGTTTAGGAGTCGCCGGGGGCTGTTGCAAGCCGCTGCAGGAGGCAGCCAGGTATCTGACCGAGTGGGAGCACCTGATCGACGGCACCCAACTGGATAGCTTCTCGAGGCATGCCGAAGACAACGGACGTCGACTCATCTTGAGCGATATTGAAGGCGTTGGCGCGTTTCATTTCGAGCATGCCTTTCGCCCCGTCCGCTCCCATTCCAGTCAGCAGCACCCCGACGGCGTTGCCGCCTAGATTGTGCGCACATGAAGAAAACAAAACGTCCACAGATGGCATATGGCGATTGACACGTTCTCCTCGGTACACGTGGACGTCATACTCCATCCCCCTGCGAACCACGGTCATATGATGTCCCCCGGGGGCCAAAAGTGCATGACCTGGGAGGATTCGATCGCCATCCGCGGCCTCTAGCACACGAATTTTGCAGAGGTTGTTGAGACGTTCGGCGAATTGACGAGTGAAGGCCTCCGGCATGTGTTGCACGATGACGATACCGGGGAACTCCGCAGGCAGTGGCAACAACAGTTCCTTAAGGGCTTCAGTCCCTCCCGTGGACGCGCCGATTGCAACCACCTTATGCGTTCCCGAAAACTGGTAGGCCTTGCCGTTTGGAGAGATCGGCATCGCCGTCTGGGTGGAACTGAGCACCTTCGCCCGCGCCGCCACCTTGACTTTGGCGACGATCTCCTCGGCTTGCTCGATGGTGCCGTTGGAAACGTCCAGCTTAGGCTTGGATACGTAGTCGATTGCACCCAAGCTGAGTGCGCGTAGGGTTGTATCGGCACCCTTGCTCGTCAGCGATGAGATCATAACCACCGGCATGGGGTGGCCGCGCATCAGCTTTTCCAGGAATGTCAGCCCATCCATTCGAGGCATCTCGATGTCGAGGGTCAGTACGTCGGGCTGCAGCGCTATGATCTTTTCGCGAGCAACGAACGGGTCGCCGGCAGTCCCAACTACCACGAGTTCCGGGTCAGAGCTGAGAATTGTCGTGAGCAGTTGACGCATCAGCGCCGAATCGTCAATGATGAGCACTCTAAGCGGTTTCGCCATACATAAGCTGCCTCAGAATCAGCCGGAACGCTGCAAAGATGGACTACTAGAACAATGTGATCTCCCCAAAGGAGTTTGTTTCTGCAATGCGGGAACGACGATAAGAGTCTTCCGCGCGGATCAGTTTTGGCAACTCTGAACCGTCGATCGATCGCACGACAGCTCTGCCGGAATCGGTACTGAATGAAATCTCCACTGCGTGGTTCCCCCCCAGCCGCTCGGCAACCATAGGGATTCTCTCGGCGGCAAGAAAATTGCGGACGAAATCCGCGTTGTCGTCTCCGATCGTGGTCGTCTTCAATCCTCTCATCACATTTGCTCCGCCAAATGCCTTGGCAACGAATCTTCGCCGGTCTCCACCCAGCTTCATCAACTCATTGATCAGAAGCTCCATGGCATAAACTCCTAAGCGCGTGCTGCGGCCGTCCAGGTAACTTCCCGGCAAAAGGATATGGTTCATTCCCCCGGCAGGAACACTCGGATCGTACAAACACACTGCTACACATGAACCCAAAATCGTGCGCATGATCACTGGCTTGTTGCTGGTTGCCACGTCGCCGGTGGAAACGTGCACACAGTTGCCCGGCTGCGTGTGCGTCTGGACCCGGTGGCGGGTTATGTTCTGGGCCGCACCGTGCGAAATGCTTCTGCTTCGGGTCGTCATCGAACACCAACTCCGTTATTGGGTACCCAGAAAGCACGAGGCTTCAGTTGCACTCGTCTCACCGTTTGCCTCGCAGTCGATACATGGTCTGATTCAAAGGCGCGAAGACGTCTCCCAGCCATGGGATATGCTCGGAATGACCGAGAAAGAGATACCCCCCGGGTTTCAGGTAGCGCGCCATCTTGCGCAGAAAGATATCCTGCGTTTCCCGGTTGAAGTAGATGAGCGCATTGCGAAAGAAAATAACGTCGAAGAGGCCGTCGAGCGGCCATTGAAAGTCCATGAGATTGATGCGTTTGAATTGAATCAGTCGAACGACATCTTGTTTGACTTTCACATGACCCTGCATGTCGTCTTTGCCGAGAAGAAAATACTTTCCGTGAAGGCTCGGATCGACAGTCTCCAGTGAGTCGTGCTTGTACACTGCACGCTTGGCCGTTTCAAGAACGGCGGTGTCGATGTCGGATGCCACGATCTCGATCCTCCAGGGCCCTAAAGCGAGGTTCAACCCCGGGAGCCCGGCTCTCATTTGTGCGGGTTGCGGACCGTCTCCATGCTTGGAGTTGTGCAGTGCCTGCAATGATTCGAGCAAGGTGATTGCAATCGAGTATGGTTCCTCGCCCGTGGAACAAGCGCCGCTCCAAACCCGGATACACTTGGGAGCATCGGGACGAGAAGCTGACTCGATCTGAGGAATGACCGTATTGGCGAGAAACTCAAAGTGATGCCGCTCCCGAAAGAACGACGTTTTGTTGGTCGTAACGCAGTTGATCAATTCGTGGATTTCTTCGCTATCGCTCTGGTCGTTTTGTACGATTGCATAATAGTCGGCAAAGCTCGTCAAGCCGTGGTGACGCAGGCGGCGCGAGAGGCGCGATGCGAGCATAAGCTGCTTACCATCCCGCAACCAGATGCCGGTGCGCTGGTGTACCAGCTCGCGAAACATATTGAATTCACGCGGTCCCATAGGAGAGACCGAGGCGTCCAGAACTGGCACTGACGTTTTCCAACCCTTTCTTGAGTATTCCTTGTCTTTTCGCCTCAGTGCAGATGACGCTATGCACTGGCCTGCGGAAGCGCAAGTTCAGATTCGGTCAGAAGCTCCTCGAGATTCAGCGCTACAGCCAGGTGCTCGCGGGACTGGAATACCCCATTGATGAATCGAGTGTCGACGGCAGCGCCAAAGTCCGGGGCTTCACGTATGGCATCAAGTCCGACCGTAAGAACATCAGAGACCGCGTCGACAAGAAGGCCTACGGTTTTGTTCGCGACCGTAGCAATCACAATCACGGTGAACTTGTTGTATTCCACTGCCGGAAGATGAAACTTCATGCGCAGGTCGATGACTGGCAAAACAGTTCCTCTCAGATTCATTACGCCGCGAACATGGGAGGGCACATTTGGAATCGGTGTAATCGGGGCGTACCCGCGAATCTCGCGGATTTTGAAAATCTCCAACCCGTACTCCTGCTCTTCGAGCAGGAACGTCAGAAACTGCTGCGACTCTTTTGCTTGATTTGCAGCCGCTACCTTCATTTGCCACTTCCTTCCTGTGTGCCGCGCGCACGGCATATAACCGTTGCCGTTCCGGATCTGCGATTAGAGCCTTCGCGCGAGCATTCAGAACTCCTCGAAGCTGGAATCGTTTGCCGTTGCTCCGCCCGGAGCGGCTGCCGCCAGGACGGGCTGCCAGTTTTGGAACCCCTTGCCGGTGCGGTCGCTTGAGTCGGCCTTTGCTGCAGCATTACCACGAACTGCCCTGGCCGGCTGGCGCTGGCCATTCGCCGACGGTGCCACGGCATTGCGTGCATGCGACTTGGCTGGCTGTAGCTGCTGCCCATTCTTCTCATCAGCTGTCAGAGTGAAGGTGCTCACCAGCTCCAATAGGTGTGCCGATTGCTCGGAGAGAGACTGCGCTGTCGCTGACACCTCTTCAGTTTGCGCGGAGTTCGACTGCGTCACGCGATCCACCTGCGTCATCGCGCTGTTCACCTGTTCGATGCCTGCGCTTTGCTCTCCCGAGGAGGCTGCAATCTCGCCGACTATATCGGTTACGCGTTTGACCGATCCGACGATCCCTTGCAGGGTGTCACCCGAGCGATTCACCAGCGCCGACCCAGCCTCCACCTTACGCAGGGAATCCTGGATGAGTCCTTTAATCTCCTTGGCGGCCGCCGAACTTCTCTGGGCAAGGCTCCGAACTTCGGACGCAACCACGGCAAAACCGCGGCCTTCATCGCCCGCTCGCGCCGCTTCAACCGCCGCGTTGACGGCCAGCAGATTGGTCTGGAAAGCGATCTCGTCGATGGTTGAAATAATATCGGAGATCTTGGCTGAGGCAACGTTGATCTCGGACATCGCGGTAATCGCCTTGGCGACCACTTCCTGTCCTTGCAAAGCGGAATCTTTCGATCCGGCTGCCAGTTGACTGGCTTGCTGAGCGTTGTCGGCACTCTGCCTCACTGCGGCGGTGATCTGCTCAAGACTTGCCGAAGTCTCCTCTAGACTGGCTGCCTGTTCCTGGGCTCCAGAGGCGATGGCCTCAGAGGCGGAAGCCAGTTGCTGGGCGTAAGAACTTGCATTGGCGGCGCTTTCGATCACGTGCTGCATCGTATCGTTCAACCGCCGCACAGCGCTGTTCAGGGCTTCGGCCATGGTTCCTACCTCGTCCCCGCTGTGTACATCAAGGTGGGCGGTGAGATCGCCCAGCGCCAATTTACGCAGCACCTCGACTGCGAGTTTTAACGGTACCGCAATCTGCCGGTAAAGAACCACGGTTGTAAAGACGGCAAAGAGCGAAGCTACCGCAAAAAGAAAGAGCGTCAGCAAGCGTTGCAGGCTCGTCTCTTTTGCCACCGCAGTCAACTCGCTCTGGAAGTCTTTCTTGCCGATCACGTCGTTTAGATTCTTCAAGGCCCCAGTCATGTTGTCATCTTCGGCGGTCAAGTTTTTCACCGTGGCCATGAACTGGTCATCCATCGCATTTGGGTTCGTGATCATTTTCGTGTAAACGGACTTCGACTCTTCACTTATGTTCTTGAACTGCTCCTGAACCCGGGAAACCATTTGCTGCAGCTCTGCATTTTGGGCGGTCTTTTCCCGCACTATCTGCAGCTGGGCTGCGACCGTCTGCGCGTCTTCGTCAGCAAGCGCCAGGGACTTGGGGTCCTGGGTGAGGACCGCATCCTTATAGTCTTTGATTAGTTTTTGAAATCTGGAATCGGCTTCCTGGCCCGCGAGCGCGGCCGGAAACAGCGAGTCGGAGGCTTCGTGCAGATGGCGCTGCATATCGGAGCCGGTCCACCCCACCAGGACAAGAAAGAGAAGGTAGCCAAACGCCAGAGTTCCAACGCTGAATATCAATTTGAGACGGATGCTTAAGTTTTTCATGTTCCTCTTCAGACGCTTCGCGTCTTCCCTTATCTCGGTTTCTCGTGGACGCCGCCACGGCGTTGAACAACTCGAGGGACCATTGTGACGGCACTCCGCTGCGGACCGCGTCGCCGATTATTGCGGCACAATGCGGGGCGGTTGGTTCCATATCGGCCTAAGCGGATAATTGTTTCAACCTGAGCGACCGGCCCGGATGACCAATAGGTGTCACAGACGGCCTTCATTGTGTCTTCGTGAACTTGCGTGCAAGCACAGGCCTTGGCAGCACCCAAAACTTGACCCAGGTTAAGTCCCTTCAACAAGGAGCTATGACGATAACGGCATTCGTCAAGCATGTCGGGGTGCAAGCTCAACCTGCGGGAAGTTCACTGGAACCTGAAGCGAAAACAGATTCATCGATGCAATGCCGGCTACATCGACAATTGGTGCAACACAACCGTCGCCCAAGATCGTTGCCCCCATAAGACCATCGACTTTGTGCAGATGCCGCTCCAGGCTCTTAACCACCACCTGTTGCTGACCGAGAAGCTCATCGACGACGAGGCCGACTTTGCGATTGCCGGCTTCAACGATAACCGCAAGCCTGCGGTTGCTTGCGTCCCGCAATGCCTGATCTGAAGTCTCCGCTTCCGGCGGCAACCCGAGGAACCTGGATAGGCGCAGAAGTGGAATGGGCTCATCTCGTATCACGACGACCTCGCCCCGTTCAGCTACCCGCACGATCTGCTCGTTGCGTAGAGGCACGGTCTCAATCACGGACAGGAGCGGCAGCACGAGCGTGCGGTCGCCCACGCGCACGAGCAAGCCTTCGAGAATGGCGAGGGTCAACGGCAACTCGATCGACAGGGTTGACCCGTGGCCCTTTTCGCTGACCAACGATACCGAGCCGTTTAGTTGCTGAACATTTCGCTTCACCACGTCCATTCCCACGCCTCTCCCTGAGAGATCGCTTATGAAATCCCTCGTGGAGAACCCCGGTTCGAAGAGCAGCATCCGCAGTTGGTCATCGCTCAACTCGGAGTCGGGTTCGATCAGTCCGCGCTCGATTGCCTTTTTGCGCACAACTTCCGTATCGATTCCCGCTCCATCGTCGGAGATCTGAATAACGATTCTGCCGGAACGGTGGAACGCCTTCAGTGCGATAACACCTTCCACCGGCTTGCCCGCCGCTTGACGCACCTGTGGGGCCTCGATCCCATGGTCCGCAGCGTTGCGGATCAGGTGTATCAACGGGTCGCCGAGCAGCTCGAGCATGCTCTTGTCAATTTCAGTCTCCTCCCCGCTCGTCTCCAGGCGCAGTTGCTTACCGGTGGCTTGTGCGATGTCGTACACCGTGCGCGCATATCGCTGGAACAATGTCCCGATCGGCAACATGCGCACCGCCATCACGCGTTCATGCAGTTCCCGCGTGTTGCGTTCCATTGCCGCCACCGCCTCGCGCAGCCTTGGCAAGCAGCCGGGTTCGAATTCAGCAACCATGTGCGCAGTCATAACGTGAGCGATTACCAGCTCGCCCACCAAGTCGATGAGCCTGTCGACTTTGTCGGTTGCCACACGTATCGAACTCAACTCTCCGCGAGTTTCGGCCTTCTTCTTTGCGGCCTCTCGGCGGTCAGCCGGAGATTCCGGGTCTCGGCGATCCTCTGGAGATTCCGGGCGCCGGCGATCGGCAGAAGCCTCCGAGTCCATTCCCGGCGCTGCGAGCTGCTGTTGGCCCGTTGCGACCACCGCCAGCGAAAGGGTACTGTCGAGCGGTTGTGGACTTTCGGTGCAACAGATATCTACCTCGGCCAGATGCTCCACGAACTCGAACACTTCGCGCAACTCGGCTTCCGCGCACGCGCTCAGCAACTCCACGCTCCAACTCAGGTAGCACTGCGCAGGATCGAGATCGGCCAGTGCCGGCAGTTCCTGAGCGTGAAGATGACAACTGGTGAACGTTCCCATTGCGGCTAGATTTCGCAGCAGTAGGATTGGGTTCGTACCGCTCTCGAATAGTTCCCGGTGGGGCCGGAATTCCACGGTGTAACGCTTCATCTCCGGTTCATTCTTTGAAACCTGTAGATGCTCTTCGGGCACAGCCTGTTCCAAGGCCAGCTCACCAGGCGTCAACGCGTCGATTTGCTCGCTCAATTCCAGTGCAACGACGGGCATGTCCGCGTCCGCGTCCGCATCGAGCAAACCGCGCAGCACATCGACGGAACGAAGCAAAATGTCGATCACCTCACCGGTAGCCTGCATCTCCAGCGACCGCAACCGGTCGAGGAGGTTCTCAAGCGAGTGGGTGAACCGGACCAGATTCGTCATCCCAAAGGACCCCGCGCCTCCTTTGATCGAGTGCGCTGAGCGGAAGATACTATTAAGCAGCTCGATGTCAGCCGGCGCAGACCGGAGTTCGAGCAGACCTGTCTCCATCGAGGCGATATGATCCGCACTCTCCTGGAGAAACGTCTGGCGAAATTGGCTAAGATCGATCTTCATGACTTTATGGGAGCACCTTCGCTACGGTTTGCAATAGCTTTTCAGGATCGAACGGCTTGACGATCCAGCCTGTCGCACCGGCTGCTTTTCCCTGCTCCTTCTTTGTTGCGAGCCCTTCCGTGGTCAGCATCAGAATCGGTTTGCTTTTCATGCCGGGCTGCTTGCGCACGCTTTGAATCAATGTGATGCCGTCCATCACCGGCATATTCAGGTCGGTTATGATGAGGTCGACGCTGCAACTTTGCAGTCTATTCATCGCATCCGCCCCATGTTCTGCCTCGATCACTTCAAAGCCGCCTTGACGTAACGTGTAGCCGACCATCTGCCGCATCGAAACCGAGTCGTCGACGATCATCACTTTTTTCACTGTGACTTCCTTTCAGAGCATTCCATCGATCAGAACAGCTCAATATCTCCCGCGGGAGATTCTATGCTGCAAATGTCGGCGACTTTCCGCTCTTCGTGCATGGTGTAGGTACTGAATCCAAGATCTCCAGCGGCATCCTGTCCTGGCACGCCGTCGATGCATGCTGTCAGTCGCGAGTGCAGAGTTTCCAAATCCTCGATGACATGACTAATCTGTTGACTGGTCCGGTCCTGAAATTGAAGACCGCGCACCGCGGACCCAATGTCATTCGCCAGCATGGTGCTTTCGTCGGTCATTCCGGTCAGCATCTTCTTCATCTCGGCGTGAGTGGCTTGCATATCCCGCAGAGACCTGTCGACTTCGTCCTTACACTGCTCAACCCGCTTGTGATCCTGCTCGTTCATGCGTTGCAAGTCATTCACGGTTGATTCGGCAAGATTGCGCAGGTTGGCGATCAAGTCGCTTACTCGGCCGGTAACTTCCTGCGCGCGTTCCGTTTGCGATACCACCTCCACCGCAACGACCGCAAACCCGGCTCCCAGAACCCCGGCGTGTGCCGCCTCGATCCGTGCGTTCATCGCGAGCATCTTGTTCTCTCTGGCAATTCGCTCCAGCTTGTCCAGCTCGGCATCGATCATCTTGGAGGTCTTCTCCATTTGCTGAATCCGTTCAACTGCACGACGAGAGACCTGACCGGCTTCGTCTACCGCTTTCAGTATTTTGACCAATGTCCCGGCGCAGTTGTCGATCAGGCCCTCGAACGACTGTTTGGTAGAAGGCCCCATACCGTCCCCGGTTAGAAAACCGGTAGAGCTGGCCACGGTCGACCTTGCCCGCGCGGCGATGCCCTCAAAACTGTTGCACACGTCGACGACTGAGCGCTCAATCTGCTGTGACGTCTGCCTGAGCTGCCGACTCATCAAGTCAAGATGGGGCACGAACCGAGCGAGTTCTGTTTCCGAAACGAATTCCTGCCACGCCCCTCCCCCGGAGAGGCTAGGAAGCAAGCCGGATCCGACGTCTGGCTGGCCATCAAGGACGTTATTCATTGCTCCCCGCTCTTGTTTCGAAGAAATGGGCCGCGGTACCCGAGTACTCGAACCACTGCCGCAGATTGTGCGATGCATTGATCAGATCTAAATGGCGTCCCCGGTTCTTTTGCTCCACATCGAGAGCCAATATGACTTGCAGAGCGCTCGCATCAAGATGGTCGATGTTGTTGAGGTTGAGCGTCAGTTCGTTCTCTTGCTCTATGACACTCAAGGCGGTTTTCATCATGTCGTCAACGGGCATCCATTCTCCGGATCGTTCAACGTCGATCACGACGCGCTTTGGAGTACGTGAGCTCCTTGGCTTGACGGCGCGCGGTTTCTTGACTTTGGCATTGCTGGTTCTGGTCGTTTTTGGGCATGCTGTCGGCATTCGGAATCAACCCTCTAACTCGCAATATGAGCCGGGCGGAGGAGCCTCAATGAGCAACTGCGAAGCTCTAGCTGAACCGCGGCACTTGAAATCAAACCTACTATCGGCAGGGGGTCTCATTAATTCCAGCCGGAATCGCGCTTTTGAATCAGAGAGTTATGCAGATCGCATTACTTTGACGGTGGACAGGCGTCATGTTCCGATCGAGACCTTCAGGGTTCGGGCACTTCGGTTCTGGAGATCAAACGCCGTGAATGACGTCACTGAGGACTGAATTGCACCTGTTCAGAGGATGGCTCATTACGATTGAGGATCGGAACCTGAGAGGTCTCTCGGCGATTCGACGAAGCGTAGAGAAAACAAGGAGACAGTCCGCTGCAAGTACCTGATTTTATGGGTCCCGATGTAGGGGTGACCTGATATCTGCGCCATGAAAACTTCGCGAACGTCTTACACGGGAAACCTCTGTTCCTGGTAACTTCGACTCAGGGAGTTCAGTGCCGTGCGGCTGAAAAAAAAATAGAGGGACACGAATTGAATTCGTGTCCCACCTCAACGGCGTGAGCCCATTTGTCAGCGAGAAGGTTCGGGGTCCATCTTCATCTCCGTGGATATACCGATTCGACTGCGCCCTCCGCGCCGCCGTCAGTACACCTTGCAAGTTGCTGAGTTGAACTCCCGAGCTCCTTCATGCTTGAATAGTGCGCAAATCCGCAAAAACGTTTCACGGAAAAGGAAGCGTTCTATGCACCTGCATAGATCTGAAACGATCCCCAATAGTAAGGCTTGCGGAAGACATCGCCGCGGTGAATCATGGACAGCTTCGCTGCGCGCAACGCATCGGCCGGGCTGGCGCCATGGGCCAGGCCGTCGTACAGGTCGCTCATCAGGCGCGGTGTCGACGCGTCGCTTACCTCCCACAGCGCACCGATCACATTGTGCGAGCCAGCGTACAAAAATGCCCATGTCAACCCGACCAGCCCCTCGCCGGAGTAGGACCTGACCCCCGAGCCGTAGCACGACGAAATCGTGACGAGGTCTGCGTGCAGACGGTCATTCAATATCTCGCGCGCGTATAGCTTGTATGCTGCGACTTCTCCCGGGTTCGCCGAGAGGATCACCGCGGAATCCAGCGGATCGACTCCGCTCCCCACTCCATGCGAGACGAAATGGATGTACGCAAACTCAGCCGGCTGGCTGCGTTGGTATGCCGCAGGGGTTGCCTCTGCTCCCGTCAGTACCAGCCGGCGCGCGGGCTCGAAGTGCTCGGCGACATTGGACATCTCCTCGCGAGCATGCGGCAGGCTCTGGAATTCCGGCCGGGAGTAAACCGGGTCGCCGATCAGCAGCAGCCGTCCCGATGGGCTTGCCTTCTGTGCTGCGGGCGGCTGCTTCGCAAGCATGTGCAGCGAACTCGCATTTACAAGTGTCACGTCTTCGATCCAGAAGTGCGGGCGCTCGCCGGGGGCAACCAGAGTTTCGAAGTTGAGGCCGTACATGCCCTCATCGGCCACTACGAATACCGTGGAGTGGGGCGGAATGACGCCGGCTGCGGGCTCGACCAAGTCGTGAAACAGTTGCGTCCCTGGGCCGTTCTGCTGTGTCAAGACATCTTGCGAGGAACGAATCGCGCGGCTGAAACGGTCGATAAGCGGGAGGATAGTCTCCCGCCCGGGCAGCCGGAAGAAATTGACTTTGCCAGGCGACGCTGCCCACAGGTAAGAAGTGCCCGGACGAAGGGTGTACACCAGGATCGTCGCATGGTTGCGGGCGGCGAGAAATCCTGGGTCGGCGATTGCTGGAGTGTCACCTGCCTGCGTTTTCAGGCCCTCGGCCAGCGTCTCGGCCCGCCCCTGATCGAGAATGCGCAATGCCTTATCAGTTTCTTTCTCCCCGATGAGGTACTCCATATAGCTGAGGTACAAAGTCTCACCGTTCTCGACAAAGGGCAGCCGCGAATCGATGCTTGCGACTGAAGACCTCTGGCTGCGGTAGGTTTCGATCGCGCCGCGAAACCATGCATCGGCGGCAACGGTGTCTCCCATCTCCGCCGCAAGCTTCGCCAGCGCGTTCTGCGTTTCCCAACGGACCGACGGCTTGATGGCAGATATTCGCTCAAGCTGCAACAGTTGCTCACGCGCTGCCGCCGTCTCGCCCTGCCGCTCAAGAGCCAGCGCCTCGATCAGCGAAGGCCGGAGGGTGTCGGAGAGGTTATTCCGCACCTCTCCAAGCTGCCTCGCTTCCCGCGCACGATCCAGCGCGCCTGGCAGATCGCCCATCTGCAGGGAAAGCGTTGCCAGAGCGACGAGCGCGTCAGAAATCTCCTCGGTGTTCTGGATGGAGCGCGCCAGCGCAAGGGACTGCTCATACGACGAGCGTGCGGCGCTAAAATCTCCCAGCCGGAACTGGCACAGCCCAACGTCATTCAGCCAACTCGCCTGGTCTACCGGCCCACCTAGCGCCGCCGATTGCCGCACAGCGAGTCGCGAGTTGATCAGCGCGTTCTGGTAGTCCCCCAGTTCGTATAGCGCACGGCCGATATTCCCCGTTGCCTTTTCGAGCGCGAGCCCTGCTCCAAGTTTTCTCGCGACGGCGGATGCGTCTGCGAAGCGGTCCAGAGCAGCGTCATACTGCTCCTGACGCAGCGACACGACGCCCAGATTCAGCAGCGACTGCATGGCCAGGAAGTCGTCGCCGCGACTGCGCGCACTCTTTAGGCTTAACTCGAACGCGTGGGTCGCGTCTGCCAGCCTGTCGTTCTCCACAGCGACAACGCCTTGCGCCAGCCTCACCTCGCCGCAGGAGGTCTCGGTGACGCAGAGAGACTCGGCTGCCGCCAGCGCCTGCGTCGCATTCGCCGGCCGGTTCGTCCGCCGATAGGCGATGGAGAGCAGGGTGTTTCGTGTCACTCCAAGAGAGCTATCGGACAGGCCATCGGGCAAAGCTGGCTCCAGAAGCGCCAACGCCTCGCGGGAACGCCCCTGGTACACCCACACCTTGCCGCGCTGGATGCGAAATTTCGCAGCCCATAGCCCGCCGACCGTGCCTCCCATCGACGCAAAACGACTTGCCTCAGCGTCAGCCTCGGCGAGGTCTCCGGAAACGAAGCGTTGCTCAATGGAGCGATAGACTTCTTCCGGGTCGCTCTGCCTTCCCGGACGTCCATCGACCGCAAGTAGCAGAATGGACGCGAGCAGGGCTACGGCATAGTTCTTCCGTTGGAGCATACGGTGCCGCCACTTACGGTGCCCTGGTTTGCGCTCCCCATCTCTACGCGCAACATGGTCAGTTGTGCGGAGAAGCGGCTGACCGTTATCTCGCCGAGAAAGATATTGCCGAAGTCCGGAACGTTGATGATGTGGCAATAGGACCGCGCAGGTGCTTTGACCTCGACTGTCTGCACCAGCGAACATAGGGAGTTTCCCTTCCTGAGAAGATCCTCAGCCGGATTGGAGTAATCAAACCGCGCGCCAAGCTTCTCCACACCGCTCCGTTTCAGAGCGAAGTACTGCTCCTCAGCCACCCAAAGCACATCGATAAACGGGATCCCCCCGAGCGGCGTTGCAGGCGTGCCGTCATCCGCGGGCTTCCCGGTCAGCAGACGGCGGTCAATCACAGGCTGAACCAGTTCTCCGTTCAAGCGAAGGTTCTCGAACTTGGTTCCGTTCAGTGAAACCAGCGACGCGCTCTCGTCCTTGGGATGCAGCACCGAGATCTGAGCCACCAGCCGGTCCGCGGTGACCACCTCCAAGATGTTCAATCCCTCGATGATCGCGGTGGCGACCGTCCGCCAGCCCGAGCCCTCATGTTCTATGCCAGAGACGCTAACCTGCGCGCTCTTCAATGAGACCCCTCCCTGGGACTGGAAAGCGCCAATCTGCATGCCATTGCTTCCACCCGCCGGAGCGAGCGAAACCGAACTCGCTACCGATATTGCTTGTTGAACGGGGTAGTCCAGGCTTCCGCCGAGCGCGTTCGCATCGGCGTGGTAGTAAAAGGCCTTCTTCTGACTTGCGTTCATCGTCCTCTCCACAAAAGAGCTATTGAAGGTCTAGATCAGGTCAATCGTTCTGCAGATTTAGTTTCCAAATTCAAGGATAAACTTGTCAGTCGCGAGGATGTCCATCTTAGCACCTGGATCGTCGCCACGCACACCGTTGACCACCAGCGCGTTTTCTCCGGGCTTTGTTATCGCGGAAGGGACATGGATCTGCACGGCATCCCTGGCCTGTTCCACCGTGACCTTCCCGCTCCATACCACGCTTCCGTTAGGCGCGTAGAGTAGGCAGAGAAAGCTGGCATAATCGGGGCTTGCCGGAATATCTACAGCCAGCAGGAATGAGCCATCTCTAGGAGCAGTCACCTTCGGCAGTTCCGCACCCCTGGCCTGACCGCCTGCCAGCACCAGCGTATTCAGCACCGCCGGAGCATTTGCCTCGGCCAGCTGTTTCCGCATGCCCGGCACCACCACTGCGGACTGGTAGACAAGCAGCGCCAGGCACGCAGCCAGAGCCGGCAGCATCCACGCGGGACTCAGCCAGGCAGGGAGGAACGACGGCATCGAGGAGACGGTTCTTTCCCGCGGGTTCGCGGCGAGTTCGCGCCGCGTCCCCTCCAACAGGGTGACCCCGGACTTCAGATCGGCGGTGCATAACTGGCACTCAAAGAGGTGTTCCTCAAAAAAGTCTCTAGAGTCGCCGGTGAGATCTCCCAGCAGGTACTTCTCCACCGCCATCTCTCGAATTGCGTCCTCATGGTTCATGCCGGAACTCCCACTACTATATTGTGTTCGACCCGTCCGATTCGTTACAAAGCCAGGCCACGCTAATGCACTCTGGCGGATCGCTCTCGAAATGCCTTCTTTGCCCGGTGTACTAGGACGCGGATGTATTCGCGGCTGATACCCATTTCCCGGCACACCGCGTCCTTGTCCCGCTCTTCTACAAACAACGATCGCAACACCTTGCGGTCTCTCTCCACCAATCCGTTCAGCACTTCGTGGACGTCGGCGCGCGTCTCCATCGAGATCACTTGACCCAGCGCGTCGGCCTGCTTATCCAGCAGATTTGCCGCAGCCATGTCGTCCAGAGGCTCAGTCCGCTTGCCTGCACGATAGTACTCAAAAAGAACATGGTTACAGATGGAGTTGACCAGCGCTCCCAGCCGTTCGGCTTCGCGAATGCCGCCGTCCTTCCGCAGCAGGGTGAAGAAGCGCGCAAATGTCTCCTGCTTCACATCCTCAATTGCCTCGGGGGACTGCAGCCGCGACCTAAGCTTCAGGGCGATCAGCTCGCCAAAATAGTTGGCGAAGTGCTGTTCCGTGGTCTCGTCGCTTGAACGAAGCTTATGCAGATAACTGGCGTCGAACGTCTGGAACTCCAACTATCCTACCTCCGTTCAATGTTGCACAGAGTCTAACACCATCGTGTCAGCAAGCCTGGGTCTTTGCCGTAAGAACAGATGGACTCTTCGTGTAACGAATCAGGCACCTAAGTCACTACTGTCTGACGCTAAATGTCAAACGTACGCGCGAGGGGTGTCATGGGAGATGGGAGAACGAGGGAGTTCACGCAGGCCCTGGAAGCTCCAGCAGTGCTGTCTGTTGTTCTGGAAGCATGGTGGAAGATCGCATCGACTCCGGGCGATCTGGTCGATGTTCTCACCGCCATCGCCGGCGCAAGCCTGCTCGCGGGAACCTTTGGCGGTCGCCGGACTCCGAAGCACAACGCCGCTCATCAGTTCGGCGGCCCTGACGGCTTGATGCCAGCACCGCCGAAAATCCCGCCTGACCCCGACGCTGTCGAGGCGGACTCATCTGGAGCATAACGGTGCAGGACCCTGAGGCTTAAGTACCGCGACTTCAAGCCGCCGCCTTCTGGACGCACAATTCCCATTTGTGCCCTTGTTTTTCTGTCGCCAAACACTCCTAAGTCATTTGGAATGTATGGCGGGGACGACGGGGCTCGAACCCGCGACCTCTGCCGTGACAG
>Ga0181529_10000057_pt1 | contig 135658 bp, 115 predicted proteins | sample PEATcosm2014_Bin_36_FD_119763 | JGI IMG/M metagenome (GOLD analysis project Ga0181529, IMG submission 119763) | Peatland microbial communities from MTU Mesocosm Facility, Houghton, MI, USA - PEATcosm2014_Bin10_30_metaG | ecosystem: Environmental > Terrestrial > Soil > Wetlands > Peat | place...
CCTCTTCCAGCCAGTCGCGGAGAGCGGCGATTCTGGGCATCTCGCGACTCAGGGCCTGATTGGCCATTTCTGCGGCCACCCCGAACCCGGCGATCGCAGACGTGTTTTCAGTGCCTGCACGCCGTCCACGCTCCTGCTTGCCGCCGTGCAGAAGGGGAGCCAGACGCGTCCCACTGCGAAGGTAGAGAGCACCAACGCCTTTGGGCCCGTGCATTTTGTGCGCAGAGATGGAGAGCATATCGATCTCGGTTGACTGCGCACGAATAGCCACCTTGCCGGCCGCCTGCACCGCATCGCAGTGGAACAACGCTCCGGCCTCGTGGGCCTCTTCGGCCAGTTCCCCGATAGGGAACAGCGTACCGGTCTCGTTGTTCGCCCAGTGCATGGACACAAGAGCAGTGTTCGCGTTCAAGGCGCTGCGGTAGGCGTCTCGATCGAGCTGCCCACTTTTATCGACGGGGATGCGGTGAACGAACGCCTGCCCCGCTCGCTCGAGACGATCGCAAACAGCAAGAACCGATGGGTGCTCGATTACGGACGTTACAATCTCGTTGCGCCCCTGCTGGACTGCAAGCGCCGAGAGGATTGCGGTATTGTTCGACTCGGTGCCTCCGGAGGTGAAAATGATTTCCTTTTCAAACTCCGCACCGATCAGCGCTTGAACCTTGCCACGCGCAACTCTGACTGCGTCTCTGGATGCCGCGCCCAAGCCGTGCGCCGACGATGCGTTGGCAAAGTGTTCGCGAAAATGGGGAAGCATGGCATCGACGACGGCTGCGTCGACACGCGTTGTGGCGTTGTTATCCAGGTAGACCCATGGAGCAGCGGATCGTGTCTCTCTCATAGCGTGTCTCCCCGGCACCGCGATCAACAGAAGGACTTGCCGCATCCGCATGTGGATTTCGCCTGCGGATTGTTAAAGGCGAAGCCCGCGCCCTCCAGGCCGTCGATGAAATCGATGGTGGTGCCGGAGATAAGAGGCGCACTCGATGGATCGATGAAGACGGCAAGCCCGCGACTCTCACAGAAGAGGTCTGCCGGCTCGGCAGTTTCGACCAGACCCATCTGATATTGATAGCCGGAGCAGCCGCCTGCCTGCACCGTAAGGCGAAGCCCCGCAATTGGAGTTGAAGTGCTGGTGATTGCTGAGTGTAGAGCCTGCGCTGCTGCTTCCGTCAACTGGATCATCGGCTTGCTCCTTCCGGGTTTGCAGGTTGTGTAGCACTTTGCGTGCCAATTGGAAGGGCATAATCTTTCAACGAGTTGTTCGTCGGCAGAAAAAGCGAATTGGAACTCTTGTCGGCTTTCCGACTTGTCGAGATTGCGTCAACCAGCGTGAATTGAATGGAGCGCGATCTGGGCCGGCGCCTCATACTGTAAGCGCACTCGCGCCAGCAGGCTCTCGCCCGACTCATCGCCAAAACAGCCATTGAAGTCACAGCACTCAGAGCAACTGGGTGCGACGCATAGGCGATAGCTTTCGTCGCGGCAGATCATTCGGTAGAAGAACTTTTTCCATTTCATGTCCTGGCTGTTGCGCAGTGCCAAAGGAGCGAAGTGCCGCAGCATCAGCGCCGACAGTTCAGCTCGGTTGGTAAGGCCTAGATCCTGCCATAGATGATTCGGCCGCGTCGCTCTGCGGGCCACGATGGTCGCCAGCAGAGCGCTCAGGCGACCTGGCGTGGAACGCGAGCACTGCAGAAGCGCACGAATCGAGCGCTCCTCATCTTCAACCACTAGCTCGCCATCGAGGCCGTAACATTCCAGGTGATGAATCGCGTCTGGAAAGTATTTGTCAATCGCTCCGCGCAGTGCGGGTCCGGAGGTGCCCAGCGCCTCTGCCAGCGAGCCGTCTCTTGAGCTTTCTGCTACTCCGATAGCGAACACGCACGCCAACACGTGACCATCGAAGGAATCGCACGCGGAATGGTCAAGCGATTGACTGAGGAGCGCATATGTGGAGTCTGCTGTCATAGTGAAACCCTCAGGCCGACCCGTGGGTCTGGCAGCCCTTGCCGCAGACTCTGGAGCACGCGCCACATCCGATGCACGCGCCGGGGTCTGCAACCGTCATGATCTTGCGCAAGATTTCGTCGTCGCCGTCGAGGTCGACGATCTCGCCGTCCTCTGTGACTCCCTTCAAGTCCATTACGGAGCGTCCGCATACCTTGAAGCAGCGCCCACAGCCAATGCAAGTCTCGGGATCGATGCCGAGCAGGTACGACGGCTGCCATGGTCTGCCATCGCGGGATACGAATTGTGCCTCAACTTGCGTCGCTTCCATGTGAGTCTCGCCCTCTTCAGCAATTTGTGCTTCATTCAGTAACGTGCAACTTCCGGGTACTTCTCGATCCACTCCAGGCCGGCAGCGACCAGCTTCTCGCCCTCTGCTTCGAGCTTCTCTACGCTTTCAAAACCGAACCGATGCACGTCCCGCAGGTTCTTGTTGATGACGATCAGTCGCCCTGCGGTCAGCACCAGCCGCCCGAAACCTTCGTGGTGCAGCTTCATCAGCGGCGAGACCATCACACCCGTGATGCGCTCCAGCGTCAGGCCGACCGCGTTGTAGAAGAGCTCCATCCGCCAGAGTGTTTCCGGATCGGGATCGCTCATCATGGGAATCTGGCGGCGCTTTTCCTTGGTCAGGATGTAAGGTTCGAGCAGATCCAGGTCCGTCTTCCTGTCCCACGATCCATGCAGGTCCTGCGCGCGCCACTGCTTGATGAGTTCCTTGAGAAATCCCTGAGCGGCCGGCGCAGCGATTTGAATTATTGTTTCAGGCATGAACCACCTCGTCTTCGAAATCCACCGCGCGTTCCCTGCCCTTGTTCAAGGCCTTGCGCAGCCACGGCGGCGGATTTCCACTCAGTACCGTTTGCAAGCGCAGCAGTATTCCGTCTATCGCCTCGGGCTCCGTCACCTTGATAGGATGGATCTTCCTGGCGACGACGCGCGCCGCCCCGGAGCCGCCAATCGCAGCCACGTAGAGGATGGCGCAGTCTTCGATGGCCTTCAGCTTGGGCTCCAGCTTGTCTTCATTGCCGTCTTCCTGTAGATTGCCGCCAAACTCGAAGGTGGCGACAAAATGGATGTCCTCGGGCGTGACGTCGTAGACAACGATATTCTTAGCCCACCCGAAGTGGGCATCCACGCGCTTCAAATCCTCTGTTGCAAACGCGACTTTCATATTCCTCCCCGACTCATCGTGCGATCAATGGGTAACATGTAACGAAACCAGCGGACTGCTGTTGTGTGCGGGCGGCAGCCATGTCTCTGGCGTAGGCTCATGGCCACTTGCGAGAAACATATTGCCCACGGTGAAGATCAGATCGCGCGTGCCGCGATAACCGACTATCGTCTGTTGCCCGGCGCCGAGGCGATCGAACACCGGAATGCCGATGCGGAGGAATGGGATGCCGAGCCGTTCCGCGGCCTGGCGTCCGTGCGAGTGAGTTACGATCAAATTGGCCCCGGTTGCACGCAGTTCGAAATCCTCCAGATCGCCGATCACTACCTCCTCTGCTGGAATGTGCTCCAGGAGCGGCGAAGCGGTCGTGGTGACTGCTGCCTGAACTTCGCAACCCATCTCCTGCACCCAGTTTGCGAGGGTTCCCAGCAGGTCGGGTTCTGCCGCGACTGCTACTTTCTTTCCGCCGAAGTGGAAGTGCCCGTCGAGCATTGCGTCTATCAGTTGGCTGCGCTGACGGCGATACTTCCGCGGAACGGGTACTCCGCTCATCTGCGACAGAAAGCCCATCAGCTCATCATTGGCCGCCAGGCCTGTCAGCCGCTCAAAGAGTTTGTACGGCACCCCGGTGCGGTGCTCGAGAGTGATGGCCGCCCCTCGCATCTGCTCGCCAATCGCCACGGTCCAACGGGCCGAACCCATTCTTCGAATGTTCTCCAGGCTGATGCCGCCCAAGGTCGTTGGCGTGAACTCTGCGGGAATGTGCCCGTCGAGCGAGCCGGAAAGGTCGGGCAGGAAAAACGGATCGAGGCTGAATGCCTCGAAGATATCCCGCAGCTCATCGATATCGCCCGGAGTGAGATGGCAGCCAGGAAGGATGTTGACGCGCCGCGATAGCCTCGTCTCCATCGCCGGCGTCTCCACCAGCTCCTCCACCATGCGGGTCACGGCAGCCGCCCAGCCATCCTGGAATGCTCCTTCGAAGTCCGGCGTCGATACATCGACCAGCGCGATGTGTCCCAGCTCAGGATGGCCGGCGCGAATCAGCTTGAGAAATCCGTTCAAGTCATCGCCTTTGATCTCGGCAACTCCCGTTGTGCAAATACCGATGAGGCCTGGGTTCGCACGATTGGCGATATTGACGATCGCCTGTTCGACATTGTCGAAGCCGCCCAGGACGGTGGCGACCTCACTCATCGCGGTCGTCTGCATGGGGATGGCTTCCCGGAAATGGCGCACGAACAGCACCAGTCCAAACGAGGTGCACCCTTGCGAGCCGTGCAGCAGTGGCATTGAACCCTCAACCCCCATAAACGCCAGCGCCGCGCCTATGGGCTGGCTCATCTTCAGTGGGTTCACCGTGCACTGCTTTTGACTGACAATCACCTTCGCCATATCGGTCCTTATGCAATGTGGATGGCGAGTTCGTCATCCATTGCGACGTTCTCCCACGGAGCGGGCCTGCGAATCTGCTCCCAGATGGGATTGGAAAGCGCCTTATCGATCTCGCGCACCAACGCTACCATGCCTTCGTATCCCGCATAGGCATGGTGCCGTTCCTGGTTGATATCGAGCCACGGCATCTTCGCCTTCAGCGCGACAAACTGCGTACGCCCGCCCGAGAGCATGATGTCGGCCCTGGCCTCCTTGAGCATTTTGTACATCTCGCGCGGCTTCAGATCGTCGAACATGTGTGCGTCATCCTTCATCAATTCCTTAATGCGCTCCTTGTCGCCCGGCGTGGACTTTTTCACACTGGTCCCGGTCAGTACCAAGCCCGTCTCCTGCAAGGCAGCCACAACCGACCACGACTTGACGCCACCCGTGAACAGCAACACCCGCTTGCCCAGCAGGCGCGGTCTACAGGGCGCAATACGCTGCCAGGCGCGCGCTTCTTCGCGCTCGATGACAACTTCGGTGCGCACAAGCAGATCGGCCGGCGCTCCACGATCCACCAGCAATTGCGCAATCTTGCGCAAGGAATCGCTCATGTCCCCGATGCCGTAGAAGGAGCCCTCGAAGTACGGAATGCCGTAGCGCTCTTCCATCTTGCGCGCCACGTTGATCATCGCCTTGGAGCAGACCATCATCGCGGCACGGGCGCGATGGCTGCGCGCGATCTCATGATATTTTGAATCGCCGGAGATGCAGGCCAGGATGCGGATGCCAAGCTCATCCAGCAAAGGCTTAACCTGCCACAGCTCGCCGGAGAGGTTGTACTCGCCGATGATGTTGATGTCGTAAGGAGTCGTCTCTTCCGGCTCTTCCGTGCCGATCACATAATCGAGCAGCGCCTCGCCGGCCAGCTTGTTGCCCAGGTTCTTCGAGCCCACAAATCCGGGCACATTCACGGGAATCACCGGCTTGCCGAGCTTTTTGCCGGCGGCCTTGCACACCGTCTCCAGGTCGTCGCCGATCATTGCCGGGACACAGGTCTGGTAGACGAAGACCGCTGCCGGATTATACTTCTCAACCACTTCCTTGATGGCCTTGTAGAGGTGCTTTTCGCCGCCAAAGACGATGTCCTGTTCCGTCATGTTCGTGGTGAAGCTCGTGCGATAAAGTTGCGAGCCGGAAGACTTCGATCCGCGCCCATCCCAGGAATTTCCCTCGCAGGCAATTGGTCCATGCACGAGATGAGCGACATCGGTGATGGGCTGCAGCGCGATCTTGGCGCCGTCGAATGCGCAACCGCCGGCAGCGGCACCGGGTGCAAGCAGCTTATTGCAGCCCTTCTTGCGATCGCGAGTGGGCTTCGCCTGATTCGCCGCACAGCCAGGCTCGTCAAAGACCTGCTGCACCTTCACACGAAGATCGCTCATCGGTCCTCCGTCCTCAAAGCCCAGGAAGTTCTAGCGAATGATGTCGAAGCTGTAGTCGTTCTTCGACACGCTGTTGGTCGTGGCGTCCATGTGCTCGAAGATTCGATCCAGAATCTTGACCAGTACATTGAGTCCGCCCTGGTAGCCCCAGACCGGATAGCGGTGATGATGGTGACGATCGAAAATCGGAAAGCCGATGCGAATCAACGGCGTCTTCGTGTCGCGTTCCAGAAACTTGCCGTAGGTGTTGCCGATCAGGAAGTCTACCGGCTCCGTGAAGAGCAGCGAACGCATGTGCCAGAGATCCTTGCCCGCATATACGTGGCAGCCCTTGCCGAAGGGCGACCCCGCTAACAGTACCTGCACCTTCTGTTCCCACTCCTTGCCGCCGTTCGTGGAAAGTATGTGTGTCGGTTCCGCGCCAAGCTCCAGCAGGAAGGCTGCCAGTCCAAGCGTCAGATCCGGATCGCCATACAGTGCAAACTTCTTGCCGTGAATATGCGTGTTCGAGTCCGCAATGGCATCCACGAGGCGCCCGCGTTCCTTCGCAATCGAATCCGGAATCGCTTTCCCGGTCAGACGCGCGACCTCCATCAGGAAGCGGTCCGTACCCTCCACACCGATCGGGTGATTGAACGCAATCACCTCCTGCCCTTGGGCTTCAATCAGGTCGAGCGTCTTCTCAGTGCAGAACTCCTGCATGGAGATGGTTGCATTCGCGTGTATGGCGTTGGCCGCATCTTCCAGCGTAGTACCGCCATCGTACATGCGGAACTTGCCATCGCCCGGCGTGTCCCACACGTCGCTGTTGTCGCCCAGGATGGTGTACTCAACGCCCATGAGGTCGAACAGCCGCTTGATCTCGCGCATATTGCCGACGGTGTAGCCATCGAAGCCTCCGATGAAATTCAGCTTGCCATTGGGCTGGCGCTCCAGCTTCGGCACTGTCCCGGCCTTGCCGTTCCAGAAGTGTTCAATGATGCCCTTCATTACATTGTCGTAGCCAGTCACGTGGCTACCTACGAAGGCCGGCGTATGCGCGAAAGGGACATCGAAATCCATAGGAATCGATTTCTTTTCCTTGGCGCCTTTGATGTACGCGTTCAGATCGTCACCGATCACCTCGGCCATGCAGGTCGTTGACACCGCGATCATCTTCGGTTTGTACAAGCTGTAGGCGTTGGCCATGCCGTCGATGAGGTTGTTCAGTCCGCCGAAGACCGCTGCATCCTCAGTCATCGAGGAAGATACGGCCGAAGTCGGCTCCTTGAAGTGGCGCGAGAAATGGCTGCGATAGTATGCCACACATCCCTGCGAACCATGGACGAATGGCAGCGTGCCCTCGAATCCGAGCGATGCGAAGACCGCGCCAAGCGGCTGGCAGGCCTTGGCGGGATTGATGGTCAGGCACTCGCGAGCGAAGTTCTTCTCACAATATTCCTTGCTCTTGGTCCACTCCGTCACTCGCTCGAGTTCCTCGGCAGGGACCGGATCTTCGAACATGCTCTTCTTGTTTGCCAGCATCCCCGTGTACTCAGCGCCACGGAACAACTCGAAGTGATCGATTACCTTTTCCGCATCTTGTGCCATTTCGCCATCCTCCTTACTGAAACTGTTGATCAGTTACCAGGGCGTCTTCGTCATCCGCCATACCGGTGCGTTGATTGCCATATCCATGTCGCGCGCGAAGATGGCGAACCCGTCGTAGCCGTGATACGGCCCTGAGTAATCCCAGGAGTGCATCTGCCGGAAGGGAACGCCCATCTTCTGGAAGATGTACTTCTCCTTCACGCCTGAGCCCACGAGATCGGGCTGTATCTTCTCGACAAACTTCTCGAACTCGAAGCCGGTCACATCGTCGTAGATGAGCGTGCCGTCCTTCACGTAGTGCGTGGTGCGCTGATAATCGTCGTTATGGCCGAACTCGTAGCCGGTGCCGATCACCTCCATGCCCAGGTCTTCGTAGGCGCCGATGACGTGGCGCGGGCGAAGACCGCCGACAAACAGCATCACCTTCTTGCCCTCAAGACGCGGCCGGTACTTTGCGATGGTTGCATCGGTAAGCGCCTGGTACTTGGCGATGACCCGCTCGGCGCCTTCCTTGATGCTCTCGTCGAAGTGCGAGGCGATCTCGCGCAGCGAAGCCGCAATCTTGCTCGGACCGAAAAAGTTGTACTCCACCCACGGAGTCCCGTACTTCTCCTCCATGTGCCGGGAGATGTAGTTCATGGAACGGTAGCAATGCAGCACATTGAGCTTGGCCCGCGGCGTCGATTCCAGCTCTGCAAGCGTCCCATCGCCCGACCACTGCGCAATGACACGCAGGCCCATCTCCTCCAGCAGGATGCGCGAGGACCATGCGTCGCCCCCGATGTTGTAGTCCCCAATGATAGCCACATCGTAAGGCGTGCTCTCAAACCGCGCCGGCTTGTCCCCCATCTTGTCGAAGACCCAGTCGCGAATGGCGTCGTTGGCAATATGATGGCCCAGCGACTGCGACACACCGCGAAAGCCCTCGCAGCGGACCGGCACAATCGTCTTGTTGTACTCCTTCGCCTTCCGCTTCGAGACCGCCTCGATGTCGTCGCCGATCAGGCCGATCGGGCACTCAGACTGGATCGAGATCCCTTTGTTCAGCGGGAAGAGCGTCTGAATTTCATCAATGATTGTGCTCAGCTTCTTATCGCCGCCGAAGACAATGTCTTTCTCCTGGAAGTCGGAGGTGAACTGCATGGTGACAAAAGAATCTACGCCGGTGGTTCCAATGTAGTAATTGCGCCGTGCCGCCCAGGAGTACTGCCCGCAGCCCACCGGACCATGGCTGATGTGGACCATGTCCTTGATGGGACCCCAGACCACGCCCTTCGACCCCGCATAGGCGCAACCGCGGATCGTCATCACGCCCGGAATGGACTTGATGTTGGACTTGACCGCGCATTCCCCTTTGTCCGTTTCAAATGTCGTAAGGTGCTTGGCGCGTCTTTTGCCAAACTTCTCCGGGTAGGCCTCAAGGACTTCGCCGATGAGCTGCTTGTTCCGCTCTTTAACCTCTTCAACGCCCACGTTTCCGCTCACGCCACACCTCGCTCAGGATGGATTTAATACAGATCTGGCGCCGGGATCTTGCGTAGACCGGCGCCAGTCGCAAATACTCTCTTACGCAACCGCCTCAGCGGTCTCTGCAGCCTTCTTGCCTATCAGCGACTCGTCGATGGTCTTGATGATGCCATGCTCCATCAACATCGCCTCCAGCTCGTCCATCGTGATCGGAGTGGGAATCACGCCCTTGCCGACGTTGTTGTGAATCTTCTCAGCCAGCGTGCGATAGTGATTGGCCTGTTCCGAATCCGGAGCGTACTCGATGCACGTCATGCGGCGAAGTTCCGCATGTTGAACGATGTTCGCGCGAGGAACAAAGTAGATCAGCTTGCTGCCCAGCTTGTGTGCGATGTTCTCCGCCAGTTCCAATTCCTTGTCCGTCTGGCGCTCGTTGCAGATCAGGCCGCCGAGCCGTACGCCGCCCGAGTTCGCATACTTGAGAATGCCCTTGGAGATGTTGTTGGCCGCGTACATCGCCATCATCTCGCCCGACATCACAATGTAGATCTCCTGCGCCTTGTTCTCGCGGATCGGCATCGCAAAACCCCCGCAGACCACGTCGCCGAGTACGTCGTACGAAACGTAATCGAGATCGTCGTAGGCGCCGTTCTCTTCTAGAAAGTTGATAGAAGTGATCACCCCGCGTCCCGCACACCCGACGCCCGGCTCCGGTCCGCCCGACTCAACGCAGCGAATGCCCTTGTAGCCGGTCTTCATCACCTGGTCGAGTTCGAGGTCTTCGACGCTGCCAAGCTCCGCGGCCATGCTGAGGATGGTGTCCTGCGCCTTGGCATGAAGAATCAGCCGCGTTGAATCGGCCTTTGGATCACACCCGACGATAAGGATCTTTTGCCCCATCTCGGCCAACGCAGCCAGGGTGTTTTGTGAGGTTGTGGACTTCCCGATACCACCCTTGCCGTAGAACGCTATCTGCCGTAATGCCGCCATCTCATCCTCCTTCTAACGATCTTTCGCTTGTATTGTCCTGTTGCGCTTGGTCCAGATTCCGGTGCGATGCCGCTTGTTATGCATTCGCTTGCTGTCTCTAACAGCAATCCACGCGCCAAACTCGAAAACAACGAAAGCCCCTTTAGATACAGGGGCTTTCGGCTTTCTTGCTGGTTTATGGCTGCTTGTGTCGAACACTACAAACGCTCTTCCCGTGTAGCGAATGCGACGAAAGCTGTTACATCAATGCACCGTCTGCTTCTTCTCGAACGCAGCGACAAACTCGCTCAACGGCATTGCGATCCGCTCGATATTGAATTGCTCCAGGAAATGCGCCTCATTCCGCGTTGGCTCCTCCGGCATTACCGCCCAATGCTTCTCCGACGACCGCTTCATGATCTGGCGCGCGAACATGCGTTCCATCTGCGTCGAAAAGCGGCATCCGAGAAAGAGAAAGCTCCTGCCCTTACGCAACTCCTGCACCGATTGCGGGATCGGCGTCTGAATGTCGATCTCTGTCAGAACCTCGACAAAGTCGGAATCCGACACCAGAAAGTTGCGCGCCGGCCACACCGAGCCGAGCGGTTGATAGAGCAGAGTCTCCCAGCTCTCATGTCCCGACGACTCAACACCGGCGTGACTGCCGTCGGCATCGAAGTAGTTTACCCAGTTGCCGTAGTGCTCTGCCTGGCTCACGCCTTGCGCCATGCCCCAGTCGCTGCGCAAGCGCATCGCCTTCTGCGGCAAGTCGTCATACCACGCGTGGACGACCAGCGGAAGGCAAGGCATATTCATGAACAGCGTGTGCAGCGGAGTGGGCTGCGCCTCCATGTTGAAGGCGTCGGTCATCGCATTGGTCACGGTCGTGCGGTGCTTGAAGTTCTCGATAAACTGCGCCGTCGCCGTCAGGTTCGTCCGCAGCTTGTGCGGAACGCTCGACTTCGACGTAAGGTGCCCGACCAACTCACTGTGCGAGCCAGGCAATTGGTGCCCTTCCTCACCCAGCGACAGCACGCCCGGTCCAAGATAGGGGATTGCATTGCCTTCGCTCATCGTCTCTGAGATGGAATTGATTGCTGCGCTATTCATGGTTATATCTCCATTTCCCCAAGCTTCCGTGCTTCCACGGTGATTGGCAGTGCGGTTCCAGCGTCCATGGCCGGCAGCGCAAGCCGCCAACCATTTGCGAGTCTGACCAACCCTCCCCACAGCTCAGGCTTTTCCGACTCGACGATGGGCTCTTCAAGATCCTTCTTGGCTATATACGCGGAGAGGACGCCGCCCCGATTTCTGCGAATCATTACCTTCATGGTGTTGCTCCTCTCGATTCCGCCGGCGTCAGCTCCGGTTCAAAACAACCAATCAGCCGGTCCGCCGCGAACTCGACGATGTACACGGTCGCGCCCGAGTCGACATGCTGCCCCACCTGCACGATCTCGCCCGATTCACCCGCACCCACCAGCAGCGCGTCCATAGGCTCCTCCGGGTACGAGCCATCGTTGAACAAGTCCGTCACTGCCTGCACCCGCTGGCCCCAATCAAAGCGCGGGTTGGTTGCTGCGCTCATACCGTCTCTCCGTTCACAACCGCCTCGGCCATCTCAAGTTCTCTTCGCTTCATGCCGACACGGTATCCGGTCTCTAGAAACTCGACGCCGTAGATGTAGAACTGCTGCAGAAAAGTGCCAATGGAGGTTACATAACCGACCTCCCCTTTCCTGACCAGGACTTCACCGATCTCCTTGCCGGGGAAAGTGCCATCGTTGCGCACCTGGTAGCGTGATCGCACCTTGGCGCCGTACTCCAACGTCGGCGGCCCATCCAACTCCACGATTCCATCGCGAACAATGTTCGACATCAGGATCGTCTCCCTTCGCGCGTAGCTGGACTCATTTCGATCACAAGGTGTCCGCCGGCATTGGCCGCGAACGACCGCGCCAGGCGCTCCACGACCCGCTCGCGCACCATAGGATCTTCATCATCCTGCATTGCGGCAACCGCGCTCGCGGGAACTCGTCCCGCAGCCTCGTAGCGGACGCGGAAGTCGGAGTGGAACCGTAGCGGCAGCAACTGACTGGGAGTAAGCCGTCTGGCAACTGCGAGCACCACCGCCGGGTCCGGGTCGTCGATCAGCTCAGGCAGCCACTCCAGTGCAATTCGCTCGGCCACAACGCAGCGCACCTCCGGGTCCGGGTCGTCGATCATGTGCTTCAGGAGCGGAACGCCGATCCGCCGCGCCACCATCTGGCGCACGTAGTAATCGGGGTCCGCCATCATCGGCACCAGCTCTTCCCCTTCAATATGGGAGGCAACCCGCGCCCGCACCTCGCGATGCGGGTCGTCGCGCAGCCGCAGCAGAAAGCGGCGTGGCAGCCGCAGCGCCGCGTGCCAGCGAACCGTCTCATCGGGATCGGCCAGCAACGACGTGAGATAAAAAATGTCTGCAAACTTCGCCGCCGCGGCCCGCACCTCAAAGTAAGGATGAATCAGATACTCGTTCGCCAGGCCAGGATTGGTCTTGAAGAAAAGCTCAATCCTCGAAGGCGAACGGTCCTGCACGCAGATATGACTCGGCCGGCAGCGGTTCTCCAGGATGAGTTCGTTATGAACGCAGCCCACGCAGCAGACCTCCTTGCCACGCCAATCCAGAGCCTTTTCAGCGGCCTGCGCCATGGCTGGCTCTCCCGCTTTGTCTGGCCTGGCCGCCCACCAGCGAATCGATCGACACCAGCTTCGAGAGGGGTACACAAGCCCCCGGAGCCGGTCCGTCGGTCGTGATGACAAAACCCGTGTGCGAAAGAGTTTCCAAAAAATCTACGGTTGCCCCATCCAGGAATCGACGGCTTTGCGAACCCAGAAAGATACGCAGCCCCTCGCATTCCCAGACAAAATCGCCGGCTTCAGGTTTGGATACCAGATCGAACGCTGTGGCAAATCCAGAGCATCCGCCGGGCGACACCTTGAGCTGAAAGCCCGCCTCCGGGCCTGCGGCGAACCGGCACATGCGACGGATGAAGGCCTTGGCTGCCGGTGTCAGTTGAGCGCTTATCTCTGTCGTTTGCGCCATTAGACAGCCGCCTGGAATCGAGGCACGTCCGGGTTCGGGTTGATCGTCCGTGGGATCGGGCAGATCGCAACGCACTGTGGCTCGGCGAAAAAGCCGATGCACTCCGTGCACTTGGTCGGGTCGATGCTGAAGAGAAAATTCTTCTCGACGATCGCGTTGTTGGGACATTCGTTCTGGCAGGCCGAGCATCCGGTGCAGGTTGTTTCCTTGATCTTGTAGGCCATGTCTTTCTCCTCCGATTGGTCAAACTCTCAATTCCAAATCCTGTCCGCGAATCACGCGATCAGGGCACCCTGACGAATATCCGCGTCCCCTCGCTGCTTGTGCTCCACCTCGCCGCTGCGCACACGCCCCAGATATTCCTTGAAGTACGCGATCGCCGACTGCTCGATATACTCCAGCGCGAAGCGGTCCACCGGCTCGATCCCCGCGCTCTTCAGTCCTTCCCGCGGACAGCTCCCAATCCTGGCCACAAAGACCGCCCGGCAGTCGTTGATGGCGCGCACGACCGTCTCCAGGCTGTCTTCTTCCGCGTAGCCTCCCTGGCAGTAGTTGTCCACGCGCCGATGTCCCACGAACTTGCTTCCCGCCGCGCTCACCTCGTAGATCTGAAACTCCTTGGCGTGGCCGAAGTGTTCGTTGATGCGTCCGCCGCCCTTGGTGGCCACGGCAATCATGATCGAAATGTCGCTCCGCTCGCCCGCCAGCGTCGCAAGCTCCGCATTCCTCGCAGCAACCACGGCCTGACGCTTCACTTCCACCGTCTCCTGGTACGCCTGCCGGCCGGCGAGATCGTACTCGACCTCCATCGCCATCACCTTCTCCGTAGTGAACTCCGCGCTGCGGTCTTCGCCCAGCAGCCCGACCGCATCGGCGCGGCACTGGCGGCAATGCCGCATCATGTTCATCTCTCCCTCGCAGGAGTCCTGCAGCAGCTTCAGTTCCTGCGCCGTCGGTCCGCGCTGTCCGTTCAATCCGAAGAACGTCCCATGCTCCGGAGCCGAGATCAGCGGCATGATATTGTGCAAAAACGCTCCCCGCGCCTTCACCGCCTTGTTCACCTCAACCAGGTGATGGTCGTTGATTCCCGGGATCATCACCGAATTCACCTTGCACAGAATCCCCCGCGCGGTCAGCATCTCCAGCCCCAGCAACTGCCGCTCGCTCAGGATCCTCGAAGCCTCCACTCCCGTATAGCGCTTGTGGTTATAGAACACCCACGGATAGATCTTCGCGCCCACATTCGGGTCCACCATGTTGATCGTGATCGTCACGTGATCGATGTTCAACGCCGCAATTCGGTCCACATGATCCGGAAGCATCAGCCCATTGGTCGACAGGCACAGCTTGATGTCGGGCGCCGACTTGGCCACCAGCTCGAACGTCTTGAAGGTCTTCTCCGGGTTGGCCAGCGGATCGCCCGGCCCCGCAATCCCCAGCACCGTCATCTGCGGAATCGTCGACGCCACTGCCAGAACCTTCCTCGCCGCCTGCTCCGGCAGCAGGCGCTCGCTCACCACGCCGGGCCGCGATTCGTTGGAGCAGTCGTACTTCCGGTTGCAGAAGTTGCATTGCACATTGCACGCCGGGGCCACCGCCACATGCATGCGCGCATAGTGGTGATGCGCTTCTTCGCTGTAGCAGGGGTGGTTCTTCACCTTCTCCCACACCGCCGGAGAAAGATCGCCCTGCCCCGCCGAGGAGCCGCACCCCGACTTGCCATTGCCGCCGCTCGCGCCGCATCCCGTGCCGTTCTTCTGCGCCGGCTGCCTCACCGGCAGGAACGACACCACGTTTTGCTTGCCAGATTCCATCGCGACACCCGTTTTGAGACAAGTTCGGCTGCGGGCTTCTGCAAGCTGATAAAGCAAGCAGGTGGCCAAACGGCAAGTAACTTATTTTTATATGCTTAGACGAAATAACCCCATGTCGCAATCGCGACACCGCCACGCAGGAAGTCCCGCTTTTGTCTGAAAGCCCTCAATCACCCCCTGACCTGGCCGCGATTTTGCCGCCCCAGGAGGGCAGGAGCAGACCAAGACAACGAGGGAGATTCAGGACTCGATGGAACTGATCGAGAACGACGACTCAGCCCAGTCCACGAAATGCCCATTTGTTCGTGGGCATATGATCTGTGCGCTTTCCGACGCGATCATCGATTTTGTCGCAAAGGAACCTATCCACACCGAGCCGCCACGGCTGATAAGTAGTTGTATATCTTGGCGTTGGCGAATGGCCAAAAACGTGCTCCCTCAATCTTTAAAGATAAGCTGCGACACCCGATAACGCGACCGCTAACGCCAGTGCAGAATGGAGTTTTACTTTGGCCCTCGTCACTTTTTCCTCGCCCATAATGGCGAAAGACCTCACGGTGTATGCCGTTGCGGGACACCGCGGCACGATTCTGGCGGTAGCCCGCGCGAACAAAGTTCCCATCCCGTTCGACTGCCAGGACGGCGAGTGCGGATCGTGTCTGGTCAGGGTCGAACATCTGGCAAAGAATGTAAGATGCGCGATCGCACTCACCGATAAAGAGAAAGAGATGCTCCGTCAACTCGGCAAGATCACCCAGGAGGAAATCAAGGAGGCCGAGGTGAATGACCTGCCCCCGCGCTACCGGCTCGCGTGCCAGTGCTTTGTTCGGGACGAAGACATCATGGTTTCCTTTGAGGGCGATCAGACGCTGCCAGTGCAAAGACCTCACCTTTCAATCGCTGCGAAGATCTACAAGGGCGGCGTTGAAATCAAGAATCTCGATCAGTTCCTGGGCTTCGCCGTCAGGCTGGAGGAAGACTCTTCGATTCACTATGAAGAACTTGGGGCAGCGATGGAGGAGTGCGGCAACGAGGCGGTAGCGAAGCTATTCAAGGATATGGCTCATTACTCTCGGATGCACCTGCAGCAGGCACGCGAACGGGCCGGGTCGATCGACGTCACCGCTCACTTTCCCCCCAATTACGTCTGGCCCGATCACGCCACGCCTGAGAGAAACGCTCTCTGGGCCGGCGATCCGGATATGACCCGGTTGGATGCCCTGAAGACGGCGCTACAGGGCGAACGCCGTGGCTTCGATTTTTACTATTCCGTAGCGGGAACCACAAAGGACCCCGAAATTGCTGCGATGGCAAATGAATTCGTCAAAGAAGAAGCTGAGCACGTCGAGATTCTGGAGCGGTGGATTGAGCGTGAAGCTTACGCCGTAAGAACGGCGAAGGAAGCGGCGGCGCGGGATCTCCGGGCCTGAGTCGATTCATTTCGATCCGAAGTGCAAAAGGGAGGGAAAATGGCAGGGGTCTTTAAGCTCATTGAATTGGTGGGCGCTTCCGATACGAGTTTCGCGGATGCGGCCAGGAACGCGGTTGCCGAGGCCGCCAAAACGCTCGGGAAACCTCTGTGGTTTGAGGTCGTTCGGGAATCCGGCAAGATCGACGGGGATCTGATTGAATTTCAGGTAACGCTCAAGGTGGGCTACAAAGTCTAGCGGCCGAACGTTGACTGGAATTCAAAACGTCGACGAGTTCCCGACCCACGCCATCCTACCCGAGGATCATAAGAATCGCAGAGGGGATGCCGTTAGAAGCGCTTGATTTCGATGCCGTGTTTGCGCAGGGCGTACCCCATCTGCCGCGGCGTCAGGCCGAGCATGCGAGCCGCCTTCGCCTGCACCCAGCCCGCACGCTCCATCCGGTCGATCAGCCGTTCGCGCTCGTCCGCGTCGCCATCCGCAGCATTGGTGGTCTCCGCCAGTCGCGGCGTCTCAGGGTCGGCGCCGCTAGGAACGCGCGGCGCTTCGACCGCGCGCTGCGGAGCCCTGCTGCGCCCATCCGGCGGATTGACAATCGGCAGCCCGACATAGCCGTTCCTGCGAGTGTGCGTCTCGTCGATGGATTTGCCCAACACCATCGAAAGGCAGTCTCCGTTGCTGCACGCAAAGTCCTCGACCACAATCGTCGAGTTCTTCGACAGCGCTGCCGTCCGCCGCACGCAGCTCTCCAACTCGCGCACATTGCCAGGGAAGTCGCACGCGCGCAGCACCTCCACGGCCCGCTGCGACAGCGTCAGCGAAACCCCGTGCTCCTTGTTGAAGCGATGCAGAAACTCATCCGCCAGCAGTCCGACGTCCTCTCGTCTCTCCCGCAAGGGCGGCAGAAAGATCGGCACCACGCTGATGCGATAGTAGAGATCGGATCGGAAATCGCCTGCCAGTACCGCCGCCTCGAGATTTCGATTGGTGGCCGTCACCATCCGCACATCCACCTTGATGGTGCGGTTGCCACCCAGCCGCTCGAACTCGCCCTCCTGCAGAACTCGCAAAAGCTTTGCCTGAAATGCCGGCGAAATCTCCCCGATCTCGTCGAGAAAAAGTGTGCCTCCGTCCGCCTGCTCAAAGCGTCCCTTGCGCATCCCCACCGCGCCCGTGAAGGAACCCTTCTCATGGCCGAACAGCTCGGATTCCAGCACCGACTCCGACAGCGCCGCGCAATTCAGCCGAATGTATGCCCGGTCCTTGCGCGGGGAGTACTCATGAATCGCGCGCGCAAACAGCTCCTTGCCTGTCCCCGACTCGCCGCACAGCAGGACTGGAAGATTGCATCGAGCCACCTGCTGAATCTTTCCGACCACCTCGCGGATTGCCGAACTCTCTCCGATAATCCAGGAGATCCCTTCCTCCTTGCCCTTCTGTCCCCGCTGCAACTCTTCTTCGCGACGATGATGTTCGGACATCAACCGTTCGCGATCCCTGGCCACCAGGGTCTGCAGCGCCACCGCCTGGCCCACCAGATTCGCAACCATTGCCAGGAAGCGCACATCCTCATCCAGCGTATGCGGCGACGAATTGCCAATCCGCCGCTCGATCATGATGGTCCCGATAGTGCGAGTCTCGCCTTTGATCGGAACGCCGACGAACGCTCTTGCTTCGCTCGTTCGCTCCAATTCGCTCCAGCCCGTAAACAGCGGGCTCTGCACGATATTGCGCACAACCAAGGGCATACCCGATACGACAATCTGGCCGACGGCCTGTTCGGGAAGGCGCTCAAAATGCTCCTTCGCCGTGGCCTCGCTCCAGCCCGCTCCCACGACAGTCGTGGTCTCACCCTCATCGTCCAGCAGAGCGATCAGGCCGTTGTCCATGTCCAGAAAACTGGCCAGCAGATTGATGACTCTGGAGAGCGCCATCTCCAGTCGCGCCGGGCGCGTGAGCGCCTTCGATATTTCATAGATGCCGGTCAGAGCCGAATGCGCGCGGCTAATCGACTGCGGGCTGACTTCCAGGTTGGGGACCTCGTTATCGTCCGGCACGTCATCCCCCTTTCCTCTGCTGAGGGGAAACCCATCGAAATCAGCGCCGCTGAACGGTCTCGACAATGCTGCGAATATGCCCATCTGCCGGAGCACAAGCCGCTCACGGTGCACTTGAATCCTCAAATTAGCAAGGATTTAGCCCAATCTTCGCAGAGTTTCCAGCCCGGGTCAATCAATTCCCGCGTCCGCGCAGACTCGAATCCTTCGGATCCGAGCCAGCAAGCTGCTTATCTCAATATGCCACGGCAGCAGGCAAACTTCAGGAAGTGTCTTCTGTCTATCATGCTTCGATGAGTTTACCTGCCACGCCGAGCACAAGCATCGTCTTGGCATCCAGGTCTCGTGGGCTTAGTCTCAGTTGCAAGAAAATCTGATCCGCCGCCACTTCGAAAGACAATGGCGGCGGTCTGGCTAGAATTTGTACGTGAAGGAGAACTGCATGATGCGAGGTTGGTTCAACTGCGAGATCGAGTTGAGCGTCTGGAAGGGATCGGAGGGGTTCGCCGCCGCATTGTTCGGGGAGAGCGTGCAGGTCTGGTTGTTCGCAGAGTTACAGTTCGCGGTGTATTGCACTTGATTGATACCCTGGCCCGATTCGACGTAGTAGTTCGCCGAATTGAGCACGTTGAACACCTGCGCCTTCACCGTGACGATCTGATTCTCAGTGATGTGCAAGCCGCGCTCCAGGCTAAGATCGATCTCATTGATCCACGGTCCCTTGAAGGTATTGAGGCCTTCTCCCGGAACGGCACCGAAGCCGGGAGAGTTCTGACCCACCAGTCCGGAAGAGGTATTTTCCGTAGCCTGGTCTGCCGCCGAGTCGTTTATCCCCGCTGGAAGCGTGCCCGTATAAGGACGCCCGGAGTTGAACTGCGACAGCACGCTGATCTTCCAGCTCTTCAGCACTTCGGTTGCAACGCGGTTATCCAGGGAGACGGCCGGCGCATAGACCGTGGCCACGGAGAGCCTCTGACGCTGGTCCAACAGGGACAGCCCGTAAGCCTCATTCAGGTTGAACTGATTGTAGAAATCCACACGTCTTTCCGTACTCTTGGAGAGCGTGTAGGAGACGATCACCGCGGCACCGTGCGCAACCTGGCGATTCAACGCAAGGAACATCGAATTGTAGTTGCTGATTCCCGGGCTGATGAGAGCATTGATCTGATTGAAGTTGGAACTGATCAGACCTTCCTGCAGATTGTTCAGGTTCGGTTCGACTATAGATGGATGCCCGTCGGTAAAGTTATAGGTGGTGGTGCCGGTTGGAGCCTTCTGGTTGAGGTCGTAGGCCGAGGAAGAGTAGAGGTGTTCGGCGTGAGCCCATATGCTGCCCGCCGTAAGCAGAGTGCCCCGCGCAATTTGCTGATCGATCTGCACGCTGGAGTTGAAGAGCGAAGGGACCTTGGTGTTGGAGCCGATGGTCACGATGTTGCCGCCGCCGGCAAAGTTGGGATTCGTCGGGAGCAGGGCCGCTGGGAAAGACGGCGACTGCGTAGCGCCGGTCGATGCTGAACCGAAGTCGAACAACTGCAGCGACGTTTGCGTGACGCCGTTGGTCTGGGTCGAGTTCTGATAGTTGGCCCCGTTGAACAACTCGTAGTAGAGGCCAGCGCCTCCGCGAATCACCGTCTTCGCGGACGCCGCATACGAGAAACCCAACCGCGGGGAGAACCGCTGGTACTGATTGTGGAAGATCTGAGTGAATGGCAACGCAGGATTGCCCGAGGGGTTCGGGTAGATCTCGAAGTCCTCGCGCAGCCCTCCGGTAAGGGTCAGCTTGGATGTCGCCCGCCAGGTGTCGTTGACGTAAAAGCCCATGTAAGGGCTGCTCCAGTTGTACTTCGGATTGCCCGAATTCTGGGTATAGATGTCCCACTTCCCGAGAGCATAATCTTCAAGGCTGAGAAAGAGATACTGACCGTAGAAGTTTCCGGGGTCCACCGTAGACATCGACACATAGTTCAGGTTGTAACCCAAATCCAGTTGATGCTTGCCCCGGCTATAGGTCAGGTGATCGGCAAATTGCCATTGGTACTCCCGTTGATTGCTGTAGGCAAAGGTAGCATTGCCGATTTCAAAGAACTGGGGGGAGACAAGCTCGATCTCCGGCGTAGTCGGCGATGGCGCCAATCCCGAAGGAGTGTGAATCTGCTCGTCGCGCACATAGCTCGCGTATGCGTCGTTGACCAGGGAATTCCCAAACGTGTGCGTCCAGTGAATGGTCCCCACATGGTCGCGTACTCCGGCGTCGGCCAGCGCCTGATCGCCGGCAAAGTTCTCGGGAGTGTAGGTGATAAAGCCGCCTGGAGTCTGGAAGTGAACATAGTTGTATAAAGCGGTGATGTGGTCGTTCGCACCCACCTGCCAATCGAATTTTGGAAAGAACTCATACTCGTCGCGGCGGCGCGCGCGCAGGCCAAGATTGCTGTGGATTGAGTTCAACGCATTGGCAACACCTTGGAGATATATCGGATTCTTGGGATTCGCGGTGACCGTGTTCTCTGAGATAGTTGCCGGAGCTGGATAGCTTGCGTTGGGAGCAGGCAGCGCAGTTCCCACCGGAACACCAAAAAACGTTTCGTTGACCGGCTCCTGGCCGAGGTTGGTGGCATACATCGGATCTCTATGACGCTGCTGCTCATAGTCGAAGTAGAAAAACATCTTGTCCTTGCGGATCGGGCCGCCGATATCGGCTCCGAACTGCTGCAGGATATTTGTGGTCTTCGGATTTCCCTCAGATTTGTCGACCGCATCGTTAGCGCCTGTCCAGGAATTGCGGTTGTAGTAGAACGCGTCCCCATGCCAGGCATTGCTTCCTGACTTCGTCACCGTATTGATAAATCCCGCGCCGGCTCCGCCGTACGAGGCGTTATAGACGGCCGTCTGCACCTGGAACTCCTGGATCGCCTGCAGGCCAAACAGATACGGCAACCGTGTATTTCCGCGGCTATCACCGAGATAGTAGCTGGTTGCGTCCGCGCCATCCACAGTGAAGGAACTCGATCCATTTCCGTTCGATGCGCTGCTTGCCGAGTTCTGGTATCCGGAGAGTTGACCGCCTGGCTGCCCGGCAAACGTTATATGCCCGAACTCTCCGTCGGTCGCGACGTTCGGTGTCAGCAGGACCAGGTCGGTGTAGCGCCGTCCGCTCAGGGGCAACCCATCAAGCGCCGTCTTCTGCACCAGCGTGCCTACAGTGGTGTCGGTCGGATTCAATACCGATGCTGCCGAAGCACTGACCTCGACGGTCTCACTCACCTGGCCTACAGCGAGCGTCGCACCCGCGTCGGTGGTGTGCCCGATACCGACCACCACACCGTTTATCGCAGCAGTCTTGAAGCCCTTGTAGGAAATGGAAACATCGTAGGTTCCCACCTCCACGACCGGCAGGTTATAGATACCCGAGTCGTTGGTCGTGGAGACCGCCCGCTTACCGGTCGCCTCGTTAACCGCAACAACATCAGCGTGAGCGACGACGTTCTCATTGGAATCGCGCACGACGCCAGTGATCGACCCCGTGGTTACCGCATTCTGAGCGTGAACGCCCACTGTCCAACAAGCAACTAAGACTGCGAACGTCAGGTAGCGCGGCAAGCACATGGGTTTCATATACACGTCTCCTCGGGAACCGTTAACGGCTCGCTTGGCTTTCGTTACATCACAAATGCTGATTTGGGTACTGTTGCAGTGAGGTTAACGCAACCAGGCCTGAGAGTATGTGACAGCGATCACTTAAGGTTACATTTTTGATCGGTAGATTTCAGACACACCCTCAGAGCGGCTGCAGATTTCCAGTTGATCGTCCATCTGAAGGCGTGGAATTGTCAGGGGAACGGAATTACACGCATTGATTGTTCACGTTGTGGCGCGATTTGTCCCAGAAGTTCTTCGAGCAGTTCTGATTCTCGTGGTAGCTTCACAACAACGCGTCGCTGCCCGCGATACCGGCGACGATGTCCGTGAATTGGTTATCGCCGTTAAGGATCTCGACAGGACCGGCTATGCAAGAAACATTACCGATTGATACGCCGGCGCTGGAGACCACCCCGTCACCGGGAACTGCATTCGTGCTCGGCCTGCAACATGTTCTGGTTATGTACGCCGGGAACATAGCCGTGCCCCTAATCGTTTCGGCTGCTCTCAAACTTCCTCCGAACCAGACCGCCTTTCTCATCAACGCGAGCTTGTTCGCTGCCGGAATCGTAACCGTCGTCCAGTCGCTCGGTATCTGGAAGTTCGGCGTCCGGCTTCCCGTCATGATGGGTGCGAGTTTTCTCACTGTCGCCCCAATGATTGCCATGGGACTCGATCCTTCCATCGGCATTCGCGGGTTTTATGGCGCCCTGATTGTCTCCGGCATTGCCGGCATACTCATTGCTCCGTTCGCCGGGAAAGTACTGAAATTGTTTCCCCCAGTTGTCTGTGGATCGTTGGTCACGCTGCTGGGCATCTCGCTATTGTCCGTGGCCATCGACTGGGCGGGTGGCGGCCCTCAGACGGTTACGCGCACGGCCGGAGGCAAGGCGTTCCCCGTTGCGAACCCTGGCTATGGCGCACCGCAAGGACTCGCTATTGCCCTGTTTGTTCTGCTCTTGATTTTGGTAGTCAATCGCTACGCTAAAGGGGTGTGGAGTCGGTTGGCCGTCATTCTTGGCATTTGCGGCGGCACATTGCTTTCCGCTGCGTTAGGAAAAGTTCATATCCAGGGTGCTGAAGATGCTCCATGGATCGCCTTCATATCGCCAATGCATTTCGGCCGGCCCACGTTCAGTCTCGCCGCCATCATTACAATGTGCATTGTCATGTTGATCATCTTTGTCGAATCTACAGCCGTGTTTCTTGCGCTGTCGGATATAACGGGAAGGCCTCTACGCACGGAAGCTCTCACAGCCGGGTTGCGGGCGGACGGACTTGGCATTGCGGTGGGTGGCCTGCTCGGTGTATTTCCCTTCACCTCTTTCTCGCAGAACGTGGGCCTGGTTTCGGTGACAGGAGTGCGTTCCCGCTATGTCTGCGTTGCCGGCGGAGCCATCCTCATGGTTCTCGGGGTTCTTCCCAAACTGGCTCACGCGGTAGCTGCGATTCCCGTTGTTGTGCTGGGAGGCGCGGGCATCGCGATGTTCGGCAGCGTAGCCGCCTCCGGAATCAAACTCCTCGGCTCAGTCGATTTTGAACGAAGTCGCCACAATTTGCTGATCGTGGCGCTATCGCTTGGGATAGGCCTGACCCCAACACTTGCTCCGAACCTGTTTCAGTACCTTCCCGCCTGGTCGATCCCCATTACTCAGAGCGGAGTCATTCTGGGCACCATCGTCGCTGTTCTGCTGAATCTGCTATTCAGAGGCCTTGATCGGCGTGAAGTCTGAACCGCGATACTTCGAGCGCGAAATAGAGTCACTTAGATCGATACCCGCGGCAAAGCGAGGAGACGTCCGTCAGCGGCATCATCGGTAGCATTGCCGGCGGAGTCATGGGAGGCTCAACGAACTTCAGCAGCTCCACTTTCTACGAGGCCCCGTAGCTCGGACTCACATGCGAATGGACAGAGCGAGAATGCTCATGCGAATATTTCTTCTCGCGATAGCTTTTCTACCGCTGCTGCCGGCCTCCGCCGAGCTTGTCGCCAGAATTGGAGGGATTATGCAAATTCGCAAGTATGTACTCTTCGCCACATCGATGGCGATCCTGCCGACGGCAATGACATCAGGCGCCCTCGCCAGTTCGTTTTCCTCCGTCGTCGTCTACGGGGACAGCCTGTCGGATAACGGGAATCTCTACTCCCTCACCGGAGGCGCGTATCCGCCTTCTCCCCCGTACTACGACGGGCGCTTCTCCAACGGGCCAGTGGCCGCGGAACAACTCGCTGCCGATCTGGGCGTTCCACTGCACGACTTTGCGGTTGGCGGAGCTACTTCCGGCGTAGGGAACTATATCGACGGGGGGACGCAGACCACGACGGGCATCTATGGCCTGCCGGGGATGCAGGCGGAGTTGGCTGAGTCCGCTCCGCTTTTGTCCTCGTCGCTAACATCCTCCAGCCTGTTTCTGGTGTGGGGTGGCGCGAACGACTTCCTTACCGGCGGCTCGCCAACGGTTGCGGCGGACAATATTGACGCTATCGTTGCCGCACTGGAGAGCGACGGCGCCCAACATATCCTGGTACCGGGCCTGCCAGACCTGGGACTGACCCCGGATTACGCAGGCGACCCCGCGGCGACGGCTTATAGCGAGGAGTTTAATGCGGTGCTGCAGGCCGGTCTTCCTGGGGGAGCGATTTACTTCAATACCTTCAATCTGCTCAATCAAATTGAGAGCGACCCCTCGGCATACGGGCTTACCAATACGACGACTCCGTGTTTCAACGGTGCGACGGTCTGCGCCAATCCCAACCAGTATCTCTTCTGGGACGGCTTCCACCCGACGACGGCCGTGGACACGATCGTGGCGGATGACTTTCTCAGCGCTGCGTCGACCCCGGAGCCTTCCAGCTTAGTGCTGTTGGGCATCGGGTTGGGGCTTCCGGGGTTGATGATGATGGCCCGGCGGCGTAGAATCGCTGCGTTGTCTGCACAACGCCCTGCGTCTGGGCTGCCTCTGAAAGGAGTGGGCCCAGATGATGAATTCCTCCACCTCAATTCCAACTGAACCTGCGGCCCCTTCTCTGATATCCAGGGACGGTGTCGTGGCAGGGCGTTTCATTCACAGGCGAAGTCTGAGGCGATTTGCCATTCCGGGCAGATTGAATCTGCTGCTCGTCGCCGTGCAGATGTCGGCAGCTTTAGCGATTCTGGCTGCGGCCTCACGTGCGCACAACCGCTATTTGCTGGCTGCCCTGGCGATTGTCTTCGCGTTTGTGATGCAAATGGGTTTCTGCCTGGCCCACGAGGCGGTTCATCGCAAACTGCATCCGAATCGAACCGTCAATATTGGTGCTGGGGTCTTCGCGTTTGCGCTCTTTCCCGGAAGTCTGCATTTCTTTGAAGTCGCACACCTGCTTCACCATCGCCGCAACCGCTCCAACGATGAATTGGAGGATTATGTGTTGCCGGGCGAAATCCCGTGGATCAAACGAATTATGTACTACCTGCTGATCTCGGGGCTCTTCTGGCTGATGCTTCCGGTTTCTTCGGTGATTGTGGCGATGATTCCCCGGAGCAGGATGAGCTTGCCGGATCCGGACGAGAACGCCGGCGCGTTTCGCAAGTTTGTTCAGTTCCTGAACGGCGTGAAGCCAGGTCGCGTGCGGCGGGACCTTCTGGTTACGGCGGCGGTCTGGGCAACAGCGTTCCCGTTGCTGCATCTGCGGCTGACGGCGGTTGCTGTTTGCTACGCGTCATTCGGCTTTTCATGGGCCAGTCAGCAGTACATTTATCACGTTCGGACACCGAGACATGCGGTCCTTGGGGCGCTCGATCTCAAACTCTGGCGACCCCTCCGCTGGCTATATCTGAACTTCAACTATCACCTCACGCATCACCTGGCAGTGTGGGTTCCCTGGAACCATCTGCCAGCGATTGCCGCGCGGCAGCCTGAGCGTGGCTACCTGACCACCTATTGGCATCTTTGGCAGCCGCCGGAGTCGCTCGAGGAAGCATGGCCTGCTCAATACCAGGCGTCCGGTCCTCTGCCATCCGGAGCGGAACGAAAGTCGCGTTTGAACCTGGACCTTCCATGGTGATTGCAGCCATTGCTGAGCGGACCAGCGCATCGCGCCGCCGTTTCTGGCTGGCGATGTCGGGATTCGTTGTGGCCCTCGGGCTGGTACCGTTTTCCTACAAGGTGGAGCGCCGTCTTGAGACCGCCGTACACATCACGGGGGGCGAGGCCGAAGCGGTCGACAACGAATTGGCACAAGGCTTCCAGTCTCCATACGCGCACCGACTGGTGGTGGTGATCCAGGGGCTTCCCGATCCGGACTCGGCGAGTGGCGCGGATGTATTGACATCTTTGACGGACACCCTGCGTTCGGTCCCGGGAGTCTCAGGTGCGATCTCCGGTCTGGATTGGCCGGACCCTCTGTTTACGGGAAGGAACGGTGGCACCCTGATCATTGTTGGCCTGGGCGCGCAAGGACAAGAGCTTGAGGCTCTGATCCCGAAGTTGAGAGAGCGGACCAACTGGATGGTGGGTCAGCTGCGCCCGAAATTTCCCGGCATCAGGCTGGAGATCACGGGCGAGACACCGCTGAACTTCGACCTTCGCAAGGTGAGCGCGGACGACGTCAACCATGCTGAGGGGCGGGTGCTGCCTGTGACCCTTATCCTGCTGATGGTGGCTTTCGGGAGCCTGGTGGCCGCCACGTTACCCCTGGGCGCGGGGGTCCTGTCCATATCGATGACCATGGGTGCGGCCGCCCTTCTGGCACAGCATCTTCACCTGTCGATTCTGGTGCAGAACCTGGCGACGATGCTTGGCCTGGGCTTGGGCATTGATTATGCGCTGCTGATGGTGACCCGTTTTCGCGAGGCATTGGCTGACGGAAACAGTTCGGGAATGGCGGCGGACATTGCCGCGAGGCAGGCAGGGCGCACCCTGCTCATCTCCGCCACAACGGTTGCCATCGGCTTCTCGGCCCTGCTGACCGTGCCGATCAGTGAGTTGCGGTCGATTGGAGTCGCGGGCCTGCTGGTGACCGCAGTGAGCGTAATGCTGTGCACATTCATTCTCCCGTGGGTGCTTGGCCTTCTCGGCCACCGCATCAATGCAGGTAGAGTGAGGCTTCCGGCACGATGGTCGAGGCAGACAGGTAGAATCGCCGCTCGCTCTGGGGAACGGTGGAGGCGGTGGGGCAACATTGTGTCCGGCCGGCCGTGGACCGCTCTGTTGTTCGCCGGGATTCCGCTGTTGATGCTTACCTTCCAGGCACACCGTATCGCTCCAGGGCTCCCGGCGGGCGACTGGCTTCCGGCCAAGGCTGAGTCGGTGCAGGCGCTGTATTCGCTGCAAGACATGGGGCGCGCGGGTATTGTGCAATCGCTGCGTGTGGTCTTGGAGTTGCCGGCCAACTCGCCGCCTCTGTCCCAGGAGGGCTGGATGGGCGTGACTCGGTTGACACGGTATCTGCAGAGTGATCCGCGGGCCGATGAAGTGATCTCTCTTCCCACATTGTCGGGGATGGCCGGGAGCCCGGGTACGGCTGCAGACGCACCCGAAGCGACGAGCAAAAGCTTTTTGCGCAGCGACCGGCTGGCGACTTTGATTGAGGTATTGCCGGCCGCCAATGTTTCGCCAACCCAACAGATCGGGTGGGTGCGCGAATTGCGATCCTCCGATATGGCCGCGATAACCGGCGTACCCGGAGCCGTGCTGCGGGTTGGCGGAATCCCTGGACTCAACGCCGATTACGACTCGGTGGTGAAAGAACGCCTGCCCAAGGTCATAGGCGGTGTAGTGATTGGGAGCTTCCTGGCTCTGCTGCTGGGCCTACGCTCCTTGTTTGCCGCCGTAAAGGCAGTCCTGCTCAACCTGCTCTCGGTGGGCGCGTCGTTCGGGGCCCTGGTTCTGGTCTTCCAGGAGGGGCATGGGAGCAGCTTGTTTGGAGTGGGCCCCCTCGGAGTCGTATTTCCGATTGTGCCGATTCTCTCCTTCGCCATCGTCTTCGGCTTGAGCATGGACTATGAGGTCTTCCTGGTCGCACGCGTTCTCGAAGAGAGGCGCGGGGGCTTGACCGAAAGGGCCGCGGTCGTTGAAGGTTTGGCGAGCACAGCCGGACTGATCACGAGTGCGGCGGCGATTATGATCGTGGTCTTCGCGGCGTTCACAATGGGAAGCTTTCTGGTCGTCAAGATGCTGGGATTTACGCTCGCGGTGGCCGTCTTAATCGATGCGACGGCGGTTCGGATGGTGGTGGGGCCAGCGCTGCTGCAGCTCGCAGGAGACTGGAATTGGTGGCCCTTCGGCTTGTCTGGCTCCCTGGCAACGCAAGTGCGGGAAGGCAGCCAATGACGGCGCGGATACTAGAGGTCCCCGCGACGGCGGAAAGCCGGATCGAAAAGGATGGGATCGAGATTCGCGAAGCCGTCGCGAGCGATAACGAAGCTCTTCTGGAACTAACGAGATTGACCCCGATGGAGGGCACGATCGCGTTGCGAATCGATCGCGACCCGGACTTTTTCGCGCTTCCACGAGCACGCGGAGAGGCCGTCGTTTTCGTTGCCACTTACGGCGAGAGGGTGGTCGGCTGCATGTCCGCAGCGATCCATGCGGCCTATATCGGCGGCGTGCTGGAGAAGATCGCTCACGCGACCGATCTCAAGGTCCACCCCGAGTTCAACGGAAGGCGACTGGGTGTACGGCTGATCCGGCAGACCGAGGCTTACCTGCGCGGCCGCGGAGTCGACCTCACCTTCAGTCTCGTGGCGGATGGAAACCAGCGTGTGATGCGTCTGTCGCACGGCCGGCATGGAACGCCTGTGCCGGTGATGCTGGGAAGGTTCTTCGTCGATCAGCTTATCGCCTCTCCGTTTCGGGTGAAGTCTAAGAGATATCGTGTCGAGGAAGCCGGGCCGAGGGACCTGCCGGAGATTGCTGAGATGCTGGACCGCAACAGCCGCGAGCGCAGCTTCGCGCCGCCGGTCTCAGTAGCCGACCTGGAAGGCGCGACCGCAGGAGCAGTTCCGGCGCGCTTTCGGAAGATGCTGGTAGTGCGCGAATCCGGGCGCGTGATCGCGACACTGACCATCGAAGACACCCAGAACCTTCGCCAGAACGTTCCGATCGGACTTCCGTGGTCGATTCATCTGGCGCTTGCGGTGCTGCGGCTATTGACGCTTCCTGTTCCCGGGTTGCGCATCCCGCGCCTTGGCGAACCTTTGGCGATCCTCTATGTGAGGTGGATGGCTTGCGCGGAAGGGCACGAGCCGGCGCTGAGGGTGTTGCTGTCCGAGGCGCGCGTGGAGGCGTTCCATCGACGATTCATCTTTGTCTCGGTCGGCCTGCACGAGCGCGACCCTCTTCGCTCCGCGGTCGCCGGACTCCCCCGCCTGACCTTCACTTCGCTGGCGATGGCAACAAGCCTGATCCAGCCGGACAGGGTTCAGGGCCTCGCAGATCGGATTCCTTTTGAAGACTTTGCACTGGTATAAAAATCCATCCACCAGGAGAACGTTATGGAAGTCGTAACCCGCCTGAATCCCTCGTCTACCGAGCCCGCTTCTCTCAGTTCAACCGCCCCGGTCTGGCAGGATGTCCTGGCCCAGGCAGTTACCGGCGAACTCATCGCCGTCCTGAACTACACCTCGCTGGCCGGGATATGTACCGACCCGGAGGAAGTTGCCGACGCACTGGAGCATGCCGAAGGCGAACGCGGGCACGCGGCCGCCTTCACCGCGGAGGGGACGAAGCTTGGCATCGACGTCCCCAACAACGTCGGGGCCAAGTATTGGAAACGCATCCGCGCCTCATTCCTCCGTCAGATCGAGGCGCGCGATTTCATGGCCTGCCTCATCATCCAGGAGGTGATGCTCGAATCCTTCGCGGTCGCCAGCTACAAGAGGATTGGCCAGGTAGCGCCAGGCAGCCTGGGAACGACATTCGCTTCGATTGCCAGCGAGGAAGAGGACCACATTGACCATGCCATGTCAATCCTCCGGACGGAGCGGGCCCTCGATCCGCAGGGGTTTGACGACAAGGTGTATGCGCTGCACCTTGACGTGATGACCACGCTGGCAGAGATGCTGGCGCGCGAAGACAAGGATGGCCACTGCGAACTGTGCCACGGAAGCTGCGTGAAGCAATCGCTGCCGGTAGTCGGGCTGACGACCGCCGAACTTCGCGGAGCGTCCTTGCAGCATTACCTGAAGACCTTGGACGCACTGGGCCTGCCCGGCGAAATGACGCTCGTATGGGTGAGCCAGCTTCCGGTATAGGAAATCGAGGGGACCATGCCGCTTGATTTTGCCTTGGTTGGACATCAGGAGAGTTGGAGAGCAGCCTCGGACGTGCTTGCCGTACTGCGCGGACCAGGCCTCTCGCCCATCCCCGACGACGAGGTCGAGGACATCCTTCCCTGGATCCCGCCGAGGGCAGTTTGCCGCGTTGAGGTGAGGTCCGTGCTGGGTTCCAAGGCCCATGGGATCTATATCGATTCGTTCATCCCTCCCGACCGCCTTGACTCTTGCCATCTTAGGGAAAACCTCGGACGCGTACGCGGGGCCGCCGCGTACGCCTGCAGGGAAGGTGCGAAGATCGTGAGCCTGGGCGGATTCAGTTCCATCCTCATCGAGGGAAACTTCGATCGCCTTCCGGATAAGCGCGCGTCGGTCTTTACCACAGGCAATACGCTCACCGTTGCCTTTATCGTGCAGGGGATGAAGAAGATGTGTGCGCTGGAAGGCCGGGACCTCAAGACGGCCACCTTGCTCGTCGTCGGCGCGACGGGCGACGTGGGCTCAGGTTGTGCGCGGTGTCTCGCTCCTCAAGTCGGGCGCGTGGTCCTGTTCGCGCGCAACCTGGAACGCCTGCAAACGCTCGCGACCGAGTTGACAGCCGACGGAGCCAGAGTCGATGTCGCGACGGACCTGCAGAGTTTGCCGGTCCACGCCAACTTCGTGATCTGCGCGGCGAGCCTGGCGTCGCCGTCGCTGCTGCTGGATGGCATCGCCCCCGAGTCGATTGTGTGCGATGCCGGATATCCGAAGAACCTCTCTCCAGGTTGCCGCGGGGCGAGGGTGTTCCTGGGAGGCCTGGGGCAGGTGGCCGCCGGCATGACGTGTGAGCCGGATATTCTTCGCGTTCTCTATCGTCATCGGCATGTGCTCCACGGATGCCTCTTGGAAGGGATGGTATTGGCCCTGGAGGGGCGATTCGAGCCGTTTTCCCAGGGACGCGGATTCATCACTCGTGAGAGAGTGGAGATGATCGAGGCAATCGCGGAACGGCACGGCGTCCACCTCGCGCCCCTCTGCGACGGAGACGGCCCGCTGGAACAGGCCGCCTGCCAAGTAGAGGGGTTGGCCGGATGAGCATTGACCCGCAGACTGCGAGATCCCAGGACCAGGTGGCGTTGTTCAACCTCCTCTTCGGCATGAGCTGGGAGGACCCCGAATCGGACCGGCGCGCTCTCGCCTTGGCGCCCGGCGAGACGCTCCTGACCGTCACCTCGGGAGGATGCAATACGCTTACGCTTCTGCTGGAAGATCCAGGCAAAATCTACGCAGTCGACATCAACCCAACCCAGTCCTATCTGCTGGAACTGAAGTGCGCCGCCATCCGCCGGCTCGACTGCGATTCGCTGCGCGCCTTCCTCGGACTTGTGCCGTCGGGCGACCGGCTGCAGGTCTTCGAGCGCTTGTGCGGCGATCTCAGCGAGGCAGCACTGGGCTATTGGAAGGCCAAACCGGAGGCCATCCGGGATGGCGTCATCAACGCTGGCAAATATGAGTCCTTCGTCCGCCTCTTTGAGCGTGTTCTGAGTGTCCTTCAAGGGAGAAGGCGAATTGAAGGATTGTTTCGCTGCGAGACGCTTGCGCAGCAGCAGGTTTACTTCGACACGAGTTGGAACACGTTGCAGTGGCGATTGCTGTTCAAGGTGCTGGTCAGCAAGCAGGTGCTCGCACGGCGTGGACTCACCGCGGACTACTTCAAGTTCGATGACGGCTCGACCTCTTTCTCGGAGAGCTTCCTGCGCCGCGCCAGGCGCGCCATCTGCGAGATCCCAGTCCAGTCCAACTACTTCCTGGCCCGCTATCTGCTGGGCCACTACCGCAGCGAGGACGCTGTGCCGGCTTATCTATTGAGGGAGAACCTGCCCGTGGTGAAGCAAAGGCTGGACCGCATCGAAATCGTCACCGCTCCTGCGCAGGTCTGGCTCGCCCGCCAGCCGGATGCTTCGATCGAAGCCTTCAGTCTCTCCAATATCTGCGAGCTGATGAGCCTGGATGAGACCGGCCGGCTGTTCGCTGAGGTTGCCCGCTCGGCGCGGCTGGGCGCTCGTATCTGCTTCCGCAACCTTATCGTCCCCCGCAGCGTTCCAGACTCGCTCACCCGGCAGATCGTCCTCGACGAGACCCTCAGCCGCGACCTTCTCGCCCACGACCGCTCCTTTGTCTACTCGCGAGTGCAGGCATTCAGGGTCAAGGAGAAATCGCCCTGAGGGATGGCCGACGAGCGCAGAGCGTCGGGCATGAGTTTCAGCGATCGCCGATAGCGGATGAACCCAGATCGAAATCCTTGAGCGTTAGGCTGGCCTTATCCGACCCGCGCTCAATCACAAACAAGGATGATCCCTGCCCGCCCTGTAGCTTCACTTCGAGGTGAGTCGCCGACCAGGCAGCGCCGGACCGACGGAAGCCATAGTAGTTGAATTCCTTCTCTTGCCCGGTGCTCCGGAGCGTCTTGATCACACGCACGGGATAGAACATGTCGCGGTCGATCCACGACGTGACGAAGCTATAGTGGCTGCGATCTCCGGAGTCGGCCGCGCTCTTGAGGACATAACAGGAATGCGAGGCGTAGCTTCCCGGTGCCAGAAGCTCCTGGCTCTTCCAAAAGAACTGGTTCTCCAGGAGGTCTTCATAGGAGAGGTCCGTACCCAGGACGCCCTCGTTCCAACGTTCGAAGGGCAGCGCGGCGGGCACCTTGCTTCCGGGCGGCAGGACGGCGATCGTCACACGGCCATTCACGCTCATGTGCAGCAGAACTCGCGACGAAACACCCGCAAGACCGGTCGTCTCAACCAGCAGGCGCAACCCGTCGGGAAACCAGCGCCCTCTGACGCTGAACTTGCTGGTGATGCGATGCCCTTGGCCATCCAGGCGGGTGAGTTCTCCGGATGCGCGATAGTCCAGGGTTTCTATCCGGTGCCGGGTTTCAGCCAGCACACTATCCTGGATAGGAGTGGTTTCGCTTGTCGCGGGCTGCTGCACCGGGCCCAAGGCCAGCAAAGTAAGCGCTGCCCGAAGCGCTCGAGCGGCCCAACCGCCCAAGACTCGATAATCTGGCTTCTTACCTCTTCCGCCAGCCCATCCCTCGGCAAACGCTGTCGGCTGAACGAGGCGTATCTCTGCCGAGATGGGTTGGGCGTCTGGCATGGTTTTCGTGCGCCGTAGTGACGTTAGGGTATCAGCGCAAAGGCGGCAGTGAGCGGTGAGGATTGCCGGAACACCGTTATTTTGCCGGGTCGCTGTGCCGCTGTTGCAGTCCATGGGGGGCATGGTTACAATTCGAGCCAATCGCTGTTCATTGCTTGAGAGGTCCGGTGGACCCGCTGCGAAAATCTTGCTTCTCGACGCTTGTCGTCCTGCTTCTGTTTGCCTGCGCGCGGCCCGCCGGGGGTTTCTCAGTGCTCACCCACGAGGAGCTTGTCGACCTAACCTGGTCGGACTCGGTCCAGCCGTTGCTGTTGAAGCGCTATCCGAACCTGACGCAACGCGAGTTGCGTGACGCCCGCGCCTACGCCTATGGCGGCTGCGTGATCCAGGACCTCGGCTACTATCCCTTCGGCACGCCGCTATTCTCCAATCTGCTCCACTACGTGCGCACGGGCGACTTCGTCCGCGCCCTCTTCCGCGATTCCAAGAGCCCGAACGACGTTGCATTTGCCATTGGCGCACTCGCGCACTACTACGGCGACACGATCGGTCACCCCGAGGCCATCGACCTGGCGGTGGCCAACAACTTCCCCAAGCTTGCGGCCAAATACGGCCCAAACGTGAACTATGCCGAGGGAAAGCGCCAGCACGTGCGCACCGAGTTTGCCTTCGACATCAACGACATCACCAAACATCGGCTCGCTCCCCTGGGCTATCTGAACCACGTCGGCTTCGCCGTGCCGGTGCCGCTGCTGTCGCGCGCCTTCTACGACACCTACGGGCTGGACCTGGCGAAGGTGCTTGGCGAGCACCGACCTACGCTCCACGGTTACCGCTACACCGTCCGGACGCTTCTGCCGCGGGTTGCCTATGCCGAAGCGATGCTGCGCCGCAAGCACATGCCGGCCGACGTGCCCAGCCCCGAACTCGATGAGTTCAACAACGAGGTCGCGGCACTGGCGATTGACGATAACTGGGCCAAGTACCGCAAGCATGCCGGGGTCGGAACCCATGTGCTTGCCGGCTTCATCGCCATCCTGCCGAAGGTCGGCCCGCTGGGCGACCTGGCGGTCGTCGGTCCCAGCTCGGCGGCCGAACAGGACTACGTGAGGGCGCTGATGCACTCCGCCGATGCGCTGCGGCGGACGCTCGGCCAAGCGACCCGTTCCGGCGGCCTGCCCAACAAGGACCTCGATACCGGCGACGGGGTCAATCCCGGGACCTACTCGCTGGAGGACTACGCCTACGCAGACCTGCTGCACCGGATGACCAGCGATCCCACGCAGCCGATCCCGTTCGGCATCAAGCGCGACCTGCTGGCGTATTTCTCCGACATGTCGAAGGTGAAATACGTTGCGAAGAAACCGAAGCTACTGGCCCGGGTGGAGGCCGAACTGCCGACTCTGAAGACGATCTCGACCAAAGCCGCCTATCCCGATAGCGCGTTGCTGCCTGAACCGGACCAGGACAAGCCGGATGCCACCCGCGGGGTGACACAGCCGGAACAAGTTCCTGCTTCGCCCGCTTCCCTGCCCCATCCAAGGTGACCGCTGAGATGGCCCCGCCGGGGGGGGCTAAACTAGCCAAATGCAATGAGATACGCTGGTTTGCTGGCTAAATGTATGGATTCAGGCTAGTTATAGCTATCAACAGGCAGGTCTGCGCGCCGAGACCTTCTATTGCCCTACTTATGGATAGCAGGTTGACCATAACCCACCTACTATCGAGATTTGGGCGGGTTAGTGGCAGAGTTTATGCGGTTATGGGGCCCCGCTCAATTAGGAGGCGGGATTGGATGATGAGCCGCGCCTGCCGCTCGGGACTCTGCCCGCATTTTGGCGGCGATGAGACCCGACTGCACCGCAAGGTCGATTTGAGCTTCGTTTGCCTCGCTCGACTCACTCGCCTCCGCGGCGATCAGCGGGGGTTTGGGAGGCGTCGCAGCGCCGTTGCGCGGTGTCAGGATCAGTTCGGCGACGGTTGCATCGGGGCCCTCGCGCAGCACCATGTTGCTGTCAATTCCGTCGAGCAACTTGGCGATGATCGTCGATGGCCTGGCGGGGCCGTAGTTGCCAAAGACCCGCTCCTCGGGGACGGCGCCGGTGATAACCATCCCGGTGAGCTGTGAGACCTGCCGCAGTATCTGGCTCAGGTTGGCATCGTTAGCCTGGATGCTCAGAAGTCCGCCAGCATACTTCACCGTGGCCGGTTGCGGACCGCCCTCAGAGATGGCCGCCTGACTCGGAGCGGCTGCGATCGCTCCCGAGGCTGCCACGACTGACGGGGCGGGCATAAGCTGGGCTGCTATCGGAGCTGAGGACTTCGTCGGCTGCATTGCGGTCGCGAGCCTGACCGGCGCAGGAGCGACCGCTGTCACATGCGCCACCACCGTGTTGCTCGCGGCAACTGGCGCATCCACGATCGGCTGGGTCGAAGGGGCCGCGATCTGGATCATGATCTTTGCCCGCGGAGATGTTGCCACATTCGCCGCCTCAGCTGCAGTCGAAGGGGGAGCAGCAGCCTTATTCGAGGAGGCGCTCGGCTGGCCCGCTGGCGCCGACGCTACCGCTGTGGTTCCTTGGGGTGCCGGCGCTGTTGCCATTGCAATCCTTGCTGGAGCGGGAACGGAGGCAGCCGGAGGCAGCTCGGAATTCGCGGGCATGCTCGATCCATTCGAGTTCGCCGCGAAGGCTGGGCCGACAGGCGACGCAGCTGTTGCCAACGTGGGAACCGAAGCGACCGGCCCAACGGTGTAAGCGTCGGCCGAAGGCGCGGATGCCATTTTTTTTAGCCATGCCGCGCCGGCCGCGTCGCTATTCGTCTGTGCGAGGACCTGCTGCCGCTCGAGGTCGTCCAGGCTCTGTGCCGACAACCTAGCTGCGCACATGAAAACAAACGCGGTTAGGCACGCGACAAGCGCGATGCGTCCGTAACAAAAGCTCGATTGAGGAAGCTCAACTCCGGAGTAATTGCAAATGCGATAAACCCGCCGCATATCAATACGATATCCCGTGCGGCGAGGCGATGGCAGGCAACCAACGTCTTTGCCGCTACAACTTTAGGGGCAGATGGCAGATTCTCCGCCGCTCGCGCGCAGCATCCTATCGCGGAGGGGCGGGGATATCGAGGCGGGCGCGGGTGCGGGGGAGGGTGGCGACGGTGAGGCCGCTGGAGATACCGACCATGGCGCGGGGGTTCTGCTTGCCGCCGGTGGCCGACGGGACGGATTGCTTGAGATAGTTGAAGAGCTCACCGGCGGTGACCACGCCGTCGTGGTTGGCGTCGGCCTTGCCCTGGAGGCCCTGCAGGAGGAAGTACGTGAAGACGCCGTGGCCGTCGCCCCACTTCGCATCCTCGAAGGAGGACTCGCTGATGTCGCTGGCGGTGATGACGGCACGCTGGCCCTTGGAGGCGTAGCGCTGCAGGTATTGGTTGACGAGGTTGTTGGCATGGCGCTGGCCGGCGCCAGCGCGGGCGCCGCTGAAGCCGTAGCTGTGGCAGGTGTCGGCAAAGGTGATGACGCGCTTGGCTTTGAGGACGCGCTCGAAGACGTCCTGGAGCTGCCACATGGGGAAAGCAGTGCCGCCCATGTCGTCGGGTTTGGCGTCGGCGGTGAGGAAATATATGTTGCGAGGGTCGAGCGGGTCGGGTGCGCCGTGTCCGGCGATGTAGATGATGACGGTGTCCTGCTCCTGCGGCCTGGTGAGGAAGGTAAAGAGCGCGTGGCGGACTTGCTCGGTGGTGGCGTCGCCGTTGAGGAGGAGCAGGGAGTCTTGGTCGGCCACGCCGCCGCCGGCGGGAGATTTGAGGAAGTCGAGGACGGACCTGGCGTCGCGGTCGGCGTACTGGAGGTCGTTGATCTGCTGGTCGCCGGCTTTAGTGTAGTGGGAGATGCCGATAACGACGGCGAAGAGGCGGCCGGCGCGCTTCTCGACGGTCTTGGCGGGAGGGATAGTCTCAAATCCGCGGCCTCCGGGCGCGGAGGAGGCGCCGGCGAAGTCGAGGAGGAAGTTCGAATACTTCTGGCGGCCGAATTCGTCTTTGTATTCGAGCTCGACGGAGTTGCGGCCGGGCTGCATGGGAAATCCTCCAGCGCCCGTGAGGTCGACATTGAGGACGAAGCCGTCGAGGCCGTTGGTGCTCTTCATCGCGACGTCCGCAGACTCGGTATTGACCTTGGTGTGGATGGAGCCGTAGTTGATCCTGGGGCCGCCGGCGGGAATGCGCAGGACGAGCTGCTGGATGGAGCCGGGTGCGCGGTCGAGGACGACGGCGCCGTCGACTTCGACGCGCTGGCCGATCTGGGGCAGTTCGAGCCAGGGGTCACTGGTTCGGGCGGGCTGGCTGGCACCACCTCCAAGGGTGAGCAGGGCGGTGCCAGCGATGATTATGAGCGGATTGCGGAACGCCATAATTGTGCACCCCAGCGTACCACGAGACTACTCTTCGGCCTTGGATTTACTTTGACATGGCACGGAAAAGAAAGTAAGCTAGTGGCCTCCCCACGGCCCAGTCGTTACAACCTATCTTCCCACCAGGGAGTCTGTCATGCGGACCTCTTTCAAGCTGTCGTACACGTTGTGTGTGCTGACGCTTTCCGGCGCCTTTGCACTCGCTCAGCAGAAACCTGCCGCTCCTGCCGCCGCCACAGCGAAGCCGGCATCGGACAAAGCGCCGGAGTTCTCGGACTCGGACAAGAAGAAGCTGGCGGAGATCGAGCAGCGGCCCGAGATCAAGGATGCGATCCAGACCGCGTGGGACGACAAGCGCCGGCGAGACATCGACTACGTGTACAACATCAATTCGTCGGCCCATTTTTCCGACATGTCGGGGCCGGAGTTTGCGACGTTCCGGGATCATTACGGGCAACTCTACAACAACCCGATGTTGCAGCGCTATATCAACACGATCGGGCAGCGGTTGGTGCCGAAGGACTCTCCGAACGTCTATTCGTTCAAGCTGCTGCTGGACCCGATTCCCAAGGCGGAGGCGCTGTCGACGGGAACGATCCTGGTCAGCACGGGCATGGTGTCGATGCTGGACAACGAGGCCCAGCTTGCGTATGTGCTGGGGCACGAGATCGCGCACGTTGAGAAGAACCATGCCTACACGATCGTGCGCATGAGCGTTCTGGAGCCAGCGCTGAATGCGGAGAAGGACAAGGAGACGAAGGAGAAGCGAGCCGTTCTCGGCGCGGCCGTGACCTTCGCCACCGCTGGGCTGGGCGGCATTTACGGCGGACTGAGCGGCGCCATCGGCGGCGGCTTAGCGGGCCTGGCGGGCGGGATTGTGAGCAGCAACCTGATCTTCCGCGACCACGACACGGTTACCGAATGGGGCGACATTTACGAGAACGAGGCGGATGAGGAGTCGCTGCATTACATGCTGAATCAGGGCTACGATGTGCGCGAGGCACCACGGCTATATGCCCGGTTGCAGTCGGCGGCGGCGCACGATCCGCGCATCGGGCTGGGGTTCATGGCAAAAGATACGCGGATGAAGGCGCGTACGGCACATATCCAGACTGTGCTCTCGGGCGACTTTAAGACCGCGTGGGAGGCGAAGCTGAAGGCCGGTGGCCTGACGGGGTCGAGTGGCGAGTTCTCGCTGATCATGGCGGCGCTGAAGCGCGACAACGGCATTATCGCAATCGACTACGACCTGTTCGCGATGGCACGGGACAACCTGGAGGAGGCGGTGAACCTGCGCTCGAACGATCCGCGGGCGCAGCTTTACCTGGGCAAAGTGATCTCGCTGACGGCGCGCACGCAAGACGACCGGCAGCAGGCGGAAGAGCACTTTATGAAGGCGATCCAGTATGACGGAGTGCGTGGAGCCTATCCCGATCCGCACCTGGAGCATGCGCTTCACCTTATCGGCGAAAACGGCGACAAAGGGGAGATCAAGAACGAGATTGAAGCGTATGTGGCGCTGTATCAGCGCGAGCATATGGGGACGCTGCCGAACAACATGGCGATCCTGTACGACTACCTGACGCTGGTAGGCGATACGAACTGGTATGCCGCACCGGCGGCAGTGGTGTCGACGAAGAACGTGGAGGCGATCCGCATCAACTCATCGGGCGGCAGCGCGGGCCCGCTGACGGGGCCGCAGGTGATCTCGTCGGCGGTTGGGCCGTCCAGCGCTCCGGATGCTCAGCCGGCCAGCACATCGCAACCGTCATCGGCAGCGAAGGCCCGGCCTGCAGTAAAGAAGACAGGCGGGCAATGAACGTTCGAGCACTTGCGGTTGGGCTAGCTTTTCTGGCAGTCACGGTTTCGATGCAGGCGCAGCGGATCGCGATCGGCGTCGCTCCGGCGTACGATGCGGGCGGCGATGATTTCGGTGAAGCCGTGGTGCAGCACCTGACGCTCTACCTCTATCAGGACCTGTCGGGCAGCAAGCAGTTTGCACCTTCGCTGCTGAACCCGGGGGGAGTTTACACGCCGCTGGATACGAGTTGGCTGACGGAGTATGTGCAGGACCGCCCGGACCTCGATCTGCTGCTGGTTTCGACACTGAAGCCGACGGTGAACGATAAGGGCGGTGGGACCACGATCAACGTCGAGGTGAGCCTGCTGGATGCGCATACGGGCGATACCAAGAGCACGTGGACGGTCTCCGAGACGATCAAGGAAAAGAATGCGTGGCTGCAGAAGGGCCAGGCGATGGTGACGTCCGCGGTCAGCGGAAGGGCCGACTCCTATGGCGTGTCCATCCTGTCAACGTCAACCGATTTCGAGAAGCAGGCGATTGGCAAATTGACGCAACAAATGGCGGACCAGATTCGCGACACGCTGCCGGCGCATCTGGGGGGCTTCGCGGCCAAAACCAGTCCCGACAAGACGCTGGAGGTGGCGCTGGCCGGATCGGGGGTCCCGTGCGAGATGCACACGAAGGTGACCTACAACTACAGGCACAGCGTGTCGCACTCCTATACGCTGACGGCCAACCGGCTGGACCAGACGCTGACGGTGCAGGATGGGGTGAGCACGTTCAAGGCGCCTGAAGGGCCTCTGCTACTGCAGTTCTCGCTGAACGACACGCCGTACCGGTTGGAGAAGGAACCGGTGTACCAACTGTCGACGATCCACTCGTGCAAGATGAGCACGCTGGTGATCGATGTGGGGCAGGGCGGCGACGCACACCATCATTGGGAGTGAGTGGTTTGAGATAGAACTCAGTGGGCGGAGGCGGCAGGGACGCTGCGCAGGGGCTGAACTTCAATTCCCCAGTTGGTCGGCACTTCCACCTCGGTGGCGAGTCCGCGGGACCCTCCGCTGGTGCTGGAGAGAAGCTGTTCGAGCGGCGTTTTGGCGCCGCGAGTCGCACCGCGCGCGACGCCCTCAAAGTTGAGCACGGATGGGTCCGGCAGCGGCTGCGCTGTGCTCAACAAGATCATGGTGTCCACTCCGAAGGGCGGGCCGACTTTCAAGGTGGGAGCGTGACGGAGAATGATCTGGGTGTCCACGTCACCCTCGCCGGGATACTGGTTTTCGGAGTAGTTCTGCGGATAGACCAGGTTTCCCTTGCCGTGGCAATCGATATCCAGGATGTAGACCCAGCGCGGGTCTTTCACTACGCCGTTGGCCTGCAAGGCGAGGCGCATACGATCATTCTCGCGAACCGGGCTGTTCGGGTCGAGCGGGTTGGTGGCGGTCATGGGGACAAAGACGAGCTTGTAGAAGCTTGACTCAGACGCCCCGACGGCGGGATTGTTCGCCAGCTGCAGCCAGCCGTGAACTTTGGCCAGGCGCGTGGAGTAGGTGTTGAGCGTCGCGGCGGCAGTGGAAGCGGTCGCGCTATCGGGAACCGCGACCCAATCACTGCGGACCGGGTAGGGTGAGGAGGCCGAGCAGCCGGGGCTGTGATCGGGCGTTGCGGAGGGGTGAGGCACGGTGGCGAATTCATTTTTGTGGAACCAGGTGTAGCCGGGGTCACCCTTGACGAGGGTGCCGGCGAGCACGTAGCTGGCGTCGGCGAGAGTGACTGCGGGCTGGGCCTCGCTGTTGGCGTCACCAAGCTGAAGGCCGGCTGCCAGCTCGCGCGAGGCGGGCAGGTCGACCCACAGCTTAGCGTTGGGGGCGAGATGCGATTTCAATGCGGCAGCGGTGAGCTGGGATCCCAGATTGACCGGGCCGTTCTTTTTCCGTTCGAAGCTGAAGAAGGAGTGAGTGGAAGGCGCGGGCCCGTCGGTGTGCCTTAAGGTCCACGCGGCGCCGCTCCAACTGAGCACGTCGGTATACGCTTCTTCCGCGGGATCGGAGATGGTGGCGACAGCAGACGCCTTGATCTGCGCGATTGCCGTGAGAATGTCGGAGGCGGAGAGGTTGGCGGGGCCGGTGAAGAAGCGGAGCGCATTGAGTTGGCCGGGGATGAGGCGGGTCAACTCGAAGACGTCGCCGATCTGGACTTTGGCACCTGCGGGGCCGATGATAGTTGCACTGGAGCGGGCAACTCCGAGGGCCTTGTCAATGCGCAGTTTGACCGGAGTCGCACCGGGCCCGGTGGTGATGGCGGTGAACTCGCTGCCAGGGCCGATTCCGGAGACCATCCCGATGTCGAGCCAGACGCTGCCGTCATCGTCGATTTTCAAGGCGGCGGTGCGCACCTTGTTCGCGTCAGCCGCGCTGGCCGCGCCACCGAAGAGCGGCTGGGTGCGGCGGGCGGCATTGGCATCGAGATCGGGCTCCTGCTGGGGGAATCCGCTGCCTTCGAGGATGGCTTTGACGCGCTGGTAGACGAGCGACGCGGGTGCGTCGGCGGGCAGCACCTGGAGGGTTTCGATAAGGGCCGCGGTGAAGGCGCCGTGCGACTCGGGATTGTCCGGAGTAGGATCGGCTTCGTTCGCCTCCTGGTCCTGCTGGACGGCGGAGAAGACGAGAGCGGGATTGTCCGGGCGCTCGGTGGGCGGAGGCACGCGCTGGCCGTTGGGGCGCGTGTCGGGTGGATCGGTGACGGGGCGCGGGTCGTAGGGCAGAGAGCGCTGGCGACCGACGGCCAGGCCACGGGTGGAGCCGCCGCTGTGACAACTATCGAAGATAACCGTGAGGTGAATGCCTTTGTCGAGGGCCGCGTTGAAGATACGGGTCATCTCGCGGTCGCGCACGTCATAGCCGCCCTTGTAGGCGTCGGAGGGCACCAGGGTGCTGTCCACGTAGACCAGCTTGCCGCTTTCGTCGCGAACGGTAAGCTTCTCGCCCGCGGTGTTCACGCGCAAAGAGCCGTGACTGGCGTCGTAGAAGACGACCGTGTCGCCGGGCTGCGGCACGTCGACGAGATACTTCTTCATGGCAGCGAGGATGCCGTCGTGCGTGGTCTGGCCGGCGGGGAGGATGGTGACGCCGGGGCGGCCCTTGCGGGGATTTGGGTTGGTTAGCAGGACTACATTCTGGGCGGGGAAGCCGAACTTGGGGCTGGTGATCACGTCGGCCATGGACTGAGCGTCGTTGACGGCGCCTTCGAGATTTTCAAAACTGCCCAGTTCACAGCGGCCATAGACGCAGGTAGCGTCGTGCTGGGCGGTGGTGCCCGTGGGCTGATAGGTGTCGATGCCAATGATCAAAGCGCGCTTGGTTTGGGCCAGCGCGCTGCCAAGCAGACACATTAAGAAGGTTAGGACAGGAACGCACCGCTTCATGGAAGCATTGCCTCGCTGAGGAATCTACCGCAACGTTCTTCGACCCGGCTCCGGATCAGGTGGTGCTCGGATTGGGGCCAGCAGTAGCCGGCATGATCGGCTTGAGACCGATGGTTGCCGACAGATAGGTGATATCCGGCTTGAGCGGAAGCGCCAAATCGATGATGGAGGTGTTGGTCGGCGCTCCTTTGGGGACTAGATAGCCCTGGCGCAGCTCCAGGTTGTCGAGATGCGGCATCAACTGATCGGTGTATGCGTGGGGCACGAGGATGTAGTCGCCGGGGACGAGGTTGAATCCCTGCGCGGTCTGGGCTGCCGCGCGAGCCTGCTGGGTGGCGAAACCGAGCTGCGGGAAGCTATTGAGCAGGAACGTCGTCCTCTGCTCGAAGGCGCCGTAGAGCTGGCTGAATCCCTGGAGGGCCTCGACGCCGATCTGGGGCAGGCCGACAATGGGTGCGAACTTGCCAATTCCGTTGGAGACTGTCTTCAGAATGCTGACGAAGGAGGACTCTTTGTGCGCCATGGAGAGATTGACCGCCCATTGTCCGGAGCCGCCCGGCAGGACGACTTGCTTCATCTTCTGCGAGGCCGCGCCGGGATCGAAGCTGAGGTTCTGCATGGGCGGCAAGTTGCCGGAGCTGTCCGGAAACATGGTGGCCAACGAGGTCCACGCCATGGGATCGAGAAGGGTCTGCATGAGCGACTTGGTCTGGACGACGTCGATGCGCAACTGGGCGGACTGCAACTGCTGGAACTGGGCGCGGTCCTCCGCGGCCATGCGGAAGCCATTGACGGCGAGGCTGGCCTGCACGTCGCCGTTGTAGTCCAGCAGCTCCTTGGGCTCGATGGTGGTGGCGAAGCGGATGGTATTGTTGGCCGCGTCGTAATGAAAGAAGTCGATCTGGCGATCGAGAGCGCCCGCGGATGCATCCGGCTTTTTGTGAGAAAAGAGGCCGCGGGTGCGGTTGGCCTGCTCGGATGCGGACGGAGTCAGCGAACTCCCGAAGCTGCTCCAGAACTTTTCCGAGTCATGCGCACCTTGCGCCTGGCCAACGCCTCCACCCTTGAGGCTGTCAACGTTGCCCTTTGCCTGGGCGGCCATCAGGGCTTCAAAGAAACGGCTTCCCGAGGCCGATCCCAGTAAAGGAGCAAACGCTCCGCTCATTAAGGCGTTCTGCAGGAAATCCCGTCGACTCGCACTCATATCCACGTCCCGTCCCTTGGAATGGCCCGTCCGCCGGAATAAATTAAGTTCATATGACCTTAGGCGGTTAGCATACCCCAAAAACTGGAGATGCGCCTACAGGCAGGTTAGACGTAGCGGATTTTGGAAAGACGCACGCCAGTCGCGACCACAAGAGCGGCTTGTGCGGATACCGATCACGCGGCCAGCCGGAGCAGGGAGATGACTTCTTCGTCCGGGACTTGCGCGAAGCTCCGGTAAAACTGGCCAACCGAATAAAAATCCTGCGGCGCATCCAGGCATACGAGCCGATCCACTATCTTCCGCAGCCAGGCGCAGGTAGATGAGGGAGCAACCGGAGCGGCCACGATCAAAGCTGCTGGCCTGATCTGACGCAGAGCGCTAATGGCAGCGAATATGCTCGCGCCCGTGGCGATTCCGTCGTCGACAAGAACGACAGTTCGGTCCGCAACCCGGAGCGGCGGACGATCGCCGCGGTAGAGTGCGGCACGCCGGTCGAGCATCCGCGTCACCTCTGCGGTGACGCATTCAATCTGTTCCGGCAAGAGGCCTGCAGCTCGAATCAAACGCTGGTCCAGATATCTGCCGCCGCCGGCTGCTATCGCGCCGAAGGCCAACTCTTCGCGACCCGGCACTCCGAGCTTGTGCGAGAGAAAGACGTCCAGCGGCGCATGCAGGGATTGTGCGATTTGAAAGGCAACGGTGACGCCGCCGCGCGGTATTCCCAGGACGAGAACATCTTTCCGGCCGGCAAAGTCACGCAGCTCTTTTGCCAGTCTCCGTCCAGCGTCCGCGCGGTCGTCGAAGGTCATAGCAACTCCGAGGTTTCACTGCCACGCATCCCGCGCAGAACAGTCGAGCACCCTTCGTAATGTGCGCCATGATACGCCGCGCGGGTGTGCGACCGGTATCAAAGTTTAGTCCGGCGGAGAACGATCGCTGCGGTCAAACGCTTATGAGGCAATGGCATGTAAGAATACCGAGTAGACCGTCCGCAGACATTCGCGAGTGGCGTCCAAAGGATCCCGTACGATGCGTCGTGCTGCGTTGATTTACAATCCCGCCTCCGGCCAGCAACCGGAGCGGCGAATCGGCCTGATCGCGGATGTGCTGGCGGTGTTTCGCGGCGCCGGCATCGAAGTGAAGGTGATCCCGACGGAATCGCCGGAGAGCGCGGGAGTGCAGGCGCAAGAGGCGGTGCGCGAGGGATACGATACGGTACTTGCGTGCGGCGGCGACGGCACGGCCCACGAGGTGATGCAAAGCCTGGTGGGAGGATCGGCGGCGCTGGGCGTGATCCCCATGGGGACGGCCAATGCGCTGGCCACCGACCTGGGTCTGCCGAGGTCGCCGGTGAGGGCAGCAAAGATGTTGCTGACCGCGGTCCCGGCACGGGTCTCGGTGGGACGTGTTTCGTATCGCGACAACGCCGACAAGCCACGTTCGCGCTTCTTTGTGGTGGCGGCGGGCGTTGGCGTAGACGGCGTTTTCTTCTCACGGCTGGACAGCCGGCTGAAGCAGAAGCTGGGCTACCTGCTATACCTGCTGGAGGCGCTTCGCCTTTGGGCCACGCATACGTTTCCCATGTTTCGGGCATTTTTCTTTCAGGAGGGAAACGCCACCCCGCGATCGGAAAAGGCGTCACAGATCCTGGCCGTGCGCATCAGCAACTTTGGCGGACTGGTACACAATCTTGCGCCGGGGGCGGCGCTGGGCAACGACAATCTGCATGTGATCGCGTTCAAGACGCGGAGCCGACTGCACTACCTGAGGTTCATGATCGCGGTATGGTTCCGGCGCCACAGGTACTCCAACACGATCGAGCTGGTGGATTGTTCCGCCGTGGAATGCCGCGATATGGAAGGTGCGAAGGTGCGCTCGTTCGTGGAGGCGGATGGCGAGCTGCTGGGGACCTTGCCGGTGAGGATCGAAGTGGTGCCGCAATCGCTGACGCTGCTGATTCCGCAGAAGACCAAGCGCCGCACCTCCTTTGTTTGAGCGGCCGCTACCGCCCGTTGCGCCGCCCTGACCTTATCTGCCATGCTGTCGAGGGAGAATTTGTGCATGAGCGACGCTATCGAAGCCATCTCCGCCGCGGCGGCGGGGACTGTCAAACTGGGCGACCTTACCGTGAATCGCATGGGCTACGGTGCGATGCGGATTACCGGCAAGGGAATATGGGGTCCTCCGGAGAACCGGGACGCGGCACTGGATACGCTGCGGCGCGCAGTCGAGCTGGGTGTAAACCTGATCGACACGGCCGATTCCTATGGACCGAATGTCTCGGAGGAGTTGATTGCGGAGGCACTGTTTCCGTACCCGCCGGGCCTGGTGATCGCTACCAAAGGTGGGTGGGAGCGTGTCGGGCCGGGGCAGTGGACGCACAATGCCTCTCCACAGCACCTGCAGGAGGCGGTGGAAGGAAGCCTGAAGCGGCTGAGGCTGGACCGGATCGATGTGTATCAACTGCACGTGCCCGACCCCGCGGTGTCGTTCGACGCGTCGATGGAGACGCTGGCGCGGCTGCGCGATGAGGGAAAGATTCGGCATGTGGCCTTGTCGAACGTGACTTTGGAGCATGTGGAGCGAGCACGGAAGATTGTGCCGATCGTCTCCGCGCAGAACCGATACAGCTTCGCCGACCGGGAGTGGGATTTCTTGCTGGATCACTGCGAAGCGAATGGAATCGCCTTTATGCCGTGGGCGCCCCTGGGACAGAACCGCGAGGCGAATGCCGCGCTGGAAGACGCTGCGCGGGAGATTGGAGCGACGCCCTTGCAGGTGGCGCTGGCGTGGTTGTTGCGGCGGTCGCCTGTGCTTCTGCCGATCCCGGGAACATCTTCGGCCGCCCATGTTGAGCAGAACATTGCGGCCGCGGGGTTGAAGCTGCCGGATGCAATATTTGCAAGGCTATCCGCGATTACTCCCAAGCCGGCCAGCCTGCGCGGCTAACGGCGAGCTTGCTAGTTGGTGGGAAGCTGCGCCGAATTCCAACCGCCGCCGAGCGCCATCTGAAGCTGGGCACTGGCCACGATGCGGCGTGAAACCAGCGCAGCGGCGCCTCTTTCGTCAGTCAATTCGATGGTCTGGTTGGTCAGGACTTCCAGGTACGCGGCCAGCCCGCGCTTGTAGCGAAGCAGGGAGAGGTTGGTGCTTTGCTTCGCGGCGTCCACCGCGCGCTGCTGCACGGTTGCTTCTTCCTCCAAGACCCGCAGCGCCGAGAGTTGGTCCTCAACATCGCGAAAGGCCGAAAGCACCTGTTCGCGGTAAAGGGCGGTCGCCTGTTCTCTCTGGGCCACCGCGTAGTCGACCTGGGCCTTGCGCCGGCCGGCATCATAGAGAATCTCGCCGGCGGATGGGCCGGCGTTCCACTGCGCGCTGCCGGAGTTGAAGAGGTGGCCGATCAGGTCACTCTCCACGCCGGCGCCAGCGCCCAGGACGATGTTGGGGTAGTAGGCAGCTTTGGCGACGCCGATCAGCGCGTTGGCTGCGGCGACTCTTCGCTCGGCGGCTGCGATGTCCGGCCGCCGTTGAAGCAGCTCAGACGGCACGCCGGTGGGCACAGTGGGCGGATTGCCAGTGAGGGGGCGCTCGGCAATATGGAATCCGGTTGCGGGCTCGCCGATGAGCACGGCGATCGCGTGTTCGTATTGCGCGCGCTGCTCGCCGAGGTCGATCAACTGCGCGCGGGTCTCTTCCAGTTGCGCCTGCGCCTCCTGAACGTCGATTTCAGTGACCAATCCGCCTTTGCGGAGGGCCTGGGTGAGTTGCAACGTCTGGGTGTAGGCGTCGAGCGTGGACCGCAGCAACTGTGCCTGGAGGTCGAGTCCGCGCAATTGAAAGAAGGTAACCGCGAGCATTCCTTGCAGGCTGAGGCGGGTGTCGGCAACGTCCGCTGCCGATGCCTGCGCGCTGGCGGCGCTGGATTCAATCTGGCGGCGAATCCCTCCCCAGAAATCGGGCGCCCACGAGATGTTCAGGGGGATAAGGAATTCCCAGTAATCCTGCGCCGAACCTGCAGGCTTCAGCGGCGTGGTGCTGGAGATGCGGTTGCGACTGGCCGCGCCACCGATGGATACGGTTGGATACAGCGCCGACCGATTTTCGCGGACCAAGTCGTGCGCCTGCTCGTACGCATGCAATGCGGCCGCGATGCTCTGGTTCGCCGAGGCGCAGCGCTGCTCCAGATCGTTCAACTCGGAGTCCTGATAAATGGCCCACCATGCTCCGCGATCGGCTGCATCGGCAGGCTGGGCTGAGGTCCAATCGCCGTTGTGGCCGTTGTCAGAGTACGCAGGCGGAGCCGGAACTGGCGGCGCTTTGTAATTCGGTCCGACCATGCATCCGCCCAGCGCAAAGGCCGCCAGCATCGCCATCCATCCGGAAGGGTTGTGAGGACTCATGGTTTGGCCTCCGGGCGATGCGATTCATCGGAGTTGGGCGTCACCACCCGCACCTGCTCTCCATCGGTAAGGGAGTCGGGCGGATTGGCGACGACCGGCTGCCCGGGCGCAAGTCCGCCGAGGATCTCCATGGTCGAGCCGGAATCGCGTCCCGGCGTCACACGCACGATGTGGACGTGCTGGGATGAATCCACCGTGGCGACGTGCAATCCATCCGGCTCCAGGATGAGCGCGCTCACCGGAACGATCAACGCCGGCGCGGCACTGGATACGTTGAGATGGACTTCAGTGTAGCTGCCCGGAAGCAGCTCGCCGGAGCGGTTGTCCACATCCACCTCGGCCAGCAGTGTGCGTGTGGCCGGGTCCACCGCGTCCGACGTCCGTACGAGCTTGCCGCGAAAGATCCGACTGGGATACTGCGGCAGCGTCAATGTTGCCGTCACACCATTCTTCGCGTCCGGCGCGTACACCTGGGGAACATTGATGAAGACGCGCAGCGTGCCGATGGCCGAGATGTCGAAGACTTCCTTGCTGCCGGTGATAGTGCCCGCGCCGGGCGTCGTAGTGCTTCCGGCGGTGGTAATCAATTGGCCAATGTCCAGATTGCGCGCGGTGATGACGCCGTCAAACGGCGCTTCGATGCGTTCGAACGATTGCAGTTCTTCCAGCCGGCGCACATTGGCTTGCGCAGACGTCACCTCGGTCTGGCGGGCGGCGAGCAGCGAGACGGCGTTATCGGTGTCCTGTTGCGAAACTGCGTTCTGGCCGATCAAGCCCTGATAGCGGTCGGCGGTTACCTTGGCCAAGGACTGGTTACTCTGCGCGGTGGCCAGGTCGGCCTTGGCCTGAGCAAGCTGCTGATCGAGCTCGGGGGTCTCTATGGTCGCAAGCAGCTCCCCTTTGTGCACATGGGCGCCGATGTCGCGGTACCAGGCTTTGACGTAACCCGTGGTGCGCGCGTAGATCGGCGCCATGGTGAAGGCCTGCATGTTGCCCGGCAGCACGATCTCGGTCGCACTCTTCTCGAACACAGGCTCGGCCAGCGATACGGGCGGTGCGGCCATGGCGTCGGTGTAGTGGATCAACTCCGCGCGAGCATGCTGGCGGCTGACGATGCCGAAGACCGCGACAACGACGGCCAGCACGAGCAGGACGACAGCCAGGGTCAGCACCGACCCGCGCGAGACCTCGGGAGCCGCCGGTTGGGCACCGGGACTCCCCGATCCGGCTGCGTCTCGTCCTGTCGGTGGGACCTTCGATTCGTCGGCGTTCATGGCTGTGTCTCCGTGCGCGGGTTGGGCGCTGATTCGGTTGTCCGCTCCCGGCTATTCATGGCCGGCCTCGTTCTCATTTCCGGGCTCGGGCTGCACCTGCGGCGCATCGTTGCGGTGCATCAACGAGAAGACGATGGGCACAAACGTCAACGTGCCGAAGGTTGCCAGCAACAACCCACCTATGACGGCGCGGCCGAGCGGCGCATTCTGCTCACCTCCGTCGCCGAGGCCAAGCGCCATTGGGACCATGCCGATGATCATGGCCAGCGCAGTCATAATGACGGGCCGGAAGCGGGTGAAGCCGGCACTGAGCGCCGCCTCCGCCGCATTTTGGCCCTCGGTCATCTGCTCCTTGGCGAAGCTGACTACCAGGATCGAGTTTGCCGTCGCTACGCCCATGCACATGATGGAGCCGGTGAGCGCGGGCACACTGATATGGGTCGCGGTAAGGAATAGCATCCATACGATCCCCGCCAGCGCACCCGGCAACGCGATGATGATGATGAACGGGTCGAGCCAGCTCTGGAAGTTGACCACGATCAGCGCGTAGACCAGCACGATCGAGAACAACAGTCCATAAACCAAACCTTGGAACGAGCTGTGCATGGTTTGAATCTGGCCGCGCAGGAAGATCTGGGAGCCGCGCGGGAGTTTCGCTTTGTTGTCGCCGATGATCTGCTCAACCTTGCGCGCCACGGTGGCGAGATCGGTACCCTCGACCGAGCCGTAGACATCGATGATGGGCTGCGCGTCGTAGTGGCTGACCAATCCGGGTTCGACGCCTCTCTGAATCGACGCGAGGTTGCCGAGGATCTGCGGCTGCTGGGTTGAGCCGCTGACCGCAATAGGAAAGTTTTCCAGTTCCTGCAGGCTCTTGACGTCGTACTGCGGCGTCTGCACGGCGATGTTGTAGCTGACATGGTTCTGCGGATTGAGATAGAAAGTTGGCGAGGTCTGGAAGCTGCCGCTCAAGCTGGTGAGCAGGTCCTGGGCCACGTCGCGCTGGCTGTAGCCCACCTCCTGTGCGCGCGTCCGGTCGACGTTGACGGTCCACTTGGGCAGGTCGAACGGCTGCTGAATGCGAAGATCGGTGGTGCCCGGAACGCGACTGATCTGCTGCATCATCTGCTCGGCCAGCGCGCGGTTCTCACCCACGTTCAGGCCCGCCACCTGCAGGTCAATCTGGGCCGGCAGGCCGAAGTTCAAGATCTGGCTGACCATGTCCGTCGGCAGGTAATAGAACTCCGTTCCGGGAAAGTCGCGGGTCAAGCGGTCGCGCAGCGCGTGGGTGTATTCGGCTGTGGGCCGATGTTTTTCCGCCAGCGAAACCAGGATGTCGGCGTCGCCCGTGCCCACAGGAGCCGAGTTCGAGTAGGAAAGATTCAAACCCGAGTAAGGGAGGCCAATGTTATCGATGATCGTGCCAAGTTCCGCCTTAGGGATCTCACCGCGAATGACCTGCTCGATCTGATCGCAGAGGCGCGCCGTATCTTCAATGCGCGTGCCGGTGTGGGCGCGCACATGCAGCTTGAACTGGCCGCCGTCGACCGAAGGGAAGAAATCCTGCCCCAGCCAGGGGTAGAGCACAGCGAACGAAAGAATCCAGAATGCAACAATCGACACCAGGAACGCCGCGCGATACTCCAGGCCGAGTTTCAGTACCCCGTGGTACCAGTTGCGCAGCTTCTCAAAGTAGTGTTCAAAGGCGATCTGGAATCGGACCAGGGGATTGCGGCTGGCACGCGCCTGCTCCACCCGATCGTGCTCATGCCCCTTAAGCAGATACTTTGCCATTGTGGGCACGATCGTTCGCGACAGGAAGTACGACGCAAGCATGGCAAAAACCACCGCCTCGGCCAGCGGCACAAACAAATATCTGGCGACGCCGCCGAGGAAGAACATGGGCACGAATACGATGCAGATTGCCAGGGTGGAGACGAACGCCGGCACTGCAATCTGCGAAGCGCCGGTCAGGATCGCATCTTCGACCTCCTTGCCCAGTTCGAGGTTGCGATTGATGTTTTCGATCTCAACCGTCGCATCGTCGACCAGGATGCCGACCGCCAGCGCCAGTCCGCCGAGGGTCATGATATTGATGGTCTCGCCCAAGGCCGACAACGCGAGCAACGAACACAGGATGGACAGTGGAATCGACACCGCGATGATGAGCGTGGAACGCCAACTGCCCAAAAATATCAGAATCATCAACGCGGTAAGGCAGGCGGCAATGATCGCCTCGCGGACCACTCCCCCGATCGCAGACTTCACGAAGACGGACTGGTCGGCGATGGGCTGAATCTGAAGCGCCGCAGGCAGTTGGAGCTTGATTTGCGGCAACTTCGCACGCACGGCCGAGATGATGTCCAGCGTCGATGCATTGCCCGTCTTCTGGATCGTGATGAGAGAGGCGCGCTGGCCGTCGACGCGCACAATGTTGGTCTGGGGCGGGAATCCATCGCGCACGTTGCCGACATCGCGAACGTAGATTGTGGCGCCATTTACGGTTTTTATCGGCAGGTTGTTGAGCGCGTCAATCGAATCCGGAGCGCTGTTGGTTTCCACCTGGTACTCGACGTGGCCCATCTTTACCGTGCCTGCCGGCAGAATGATGTTCTGCGCGCCCACTGCATTCACCACGTCCGAAGCGGAAAGACCGTGCGCCTGGAGCTTCTGCGTGTCGATGTCGACCTGCACCTGACGCGTTTTGCCGCCATAGGGGAACGGCATGGAGGCGCCCTGCACCGTGGCGAGCTGGGTGCGAATGAAGTTGGTGCCGAAGTCGTTCAGTTGCTGCTCGTTCAGGCCGGCCCCGGAGAGGCCAAGTTGCAGGACCGGAACGCTCGACGCGCTGTATTGAATGATCAAGGGCGGCGTAGTGCCCTGGGGGTACTGCCGCAGCGCGGTCTGGGCGATCGCGGTGACCTGGGCAACGGCCTGCGAAATGTTGACGTTGGGATGGAAGTACACCTTGATCACGGAGATGCCGTTCAGGGTCTGCGATTCCGTATGCTCGATGTCGTTGACCGTGGTGGTGAGGCTGCGCTCGAACTGTACGACGATGCGGTCGCTGAGTTGCTGCGGAGAAAACCCCGAGTAGTTCCAGATTACGGACACGACGGGGATATCGATATTGGGGAAGATATCGACCGGCGTACGCTGAATCACCACCGGCCCCAGGAAGAAGAGCAGCAGCGACAGCACCACGAATGTGTAAGGCCTCCTAAGTGCGAGGCGGACAATCCACATCAAACCACCTTTAGCGGAGAACGCTGCCGGCATTTGCCGAAGAGCACCCGCATCGATCGCAATAGTGGGTCGTGCAAAGCAGGGACAACCTTATGGAAATATCTCGCTAAACGTTTCGTTCAGTAATTGGACGTTTGCAGGTTCCCGCAAGATTCAGACGGACTCTTCACGGCCCTTTGACAACCGAGCCGTTCCGCTTCGGCTTCGCGACGTGGCGATATTCAGATCGTCTCACGCCGGTGAACACGGCTTCAACCAATGCCTCCGATTCCTGTGGACCGAGCGAGCCGTGCCCCGCGAGCAGCCGAAAGATCATGGGCCCGTAGATCATGTCGAGGACGATCTCGCCGTCGATCTCATTGCGAATTTCGCCCCGGTCGACACCTCGCTGCCACATGACACGGGCGGCGGCGCGCCTGGCATACAGAAAGCGCTGGCGAAATAGCGCAAGGAATGCCGGATCGCTTTGGCCTTCCGCAATGAACTGCCCAAAGAGGCGCCCAAGGGGACTGGTATAAAAGACCATCAAGGATTTGAGCTGCCGGGTAAAATCCGCCTCCGCCGATCCTGTATCCGGCGTCGGGACCTGCTCGGTCATGCCAGCCAGATACGCGTCGAGCGCCACTAGGCTCTTGTTGGGCCACCACTTGTAGATCGTTGCTTTGCTGACTCCGGCACGCCGGGCGATCGCATCGGCTGTCACCTTGCGGAGCGGCTGCCGCTCCAGCAGGGAGAGGGTGGCCTTGAGGATGGCCGCCTCCGCCGCAAGACTTCGTCGCCGCCCGCGAGCCTTGGGCTCCTCAACAACTGCAGATGGATCGGTCTTTGCGATGTTGAAACTCCCCTTGAACGTGCATCGCATGCATTGATTAACAATAGTAAACTATACGTTCAGTCCAGATTATCTGTCGCGGCCCTCTGGCCCAGCGCAGGCAGAAATCCGCGGCCGGCGTTCAGCACGTATTGGCTTGCGGCGTCGAAGACGTGAATCGCCGGCAGCGGCTGGTGCAGATCGCTTGGGATCAACGTATCAGGATTCGAGCTGTTCCGCCTCGAGTTCGAGAAAATCGAAGCGGCGCCATTTATAGATGGCGATCGACACAATCCAGCTCAGAGCAAACAGGCCAACGATAGCGTAGCCCAGGAAGCCGAAGTTGCTATTGAGCGTGTTGACGAAGTCCCAGAAGACGCCTTTGGGGTGCAGCTGTCCGGCGAGCAGGCCGAGTGCCTCGATCCCACCGACCGCGAAGGCAACCACAACCGAGACCGCGGTGATGGTGATGTTGTAGTAGAGCTTGCGGATAGGCTTCACGTAGGCCCATCCGTAGGCCCCCAGCATCAGGATGTTGTCGGTCGAATCCACCAGAGACATACCTGCGGCAAAGAGGACCGGGAATACCAGTACCGACCACAACGACAGGCCTTTGGAGGCCTCGGCGGCAGAGAGGCCGAGCAATCCGATCTCGGTGGCGGTGTCGAATCCCAGGCCAAATAACACGCCCAGCGGATACATATGCCAGCTCCGCCGGATCATCTTGAAGATGGGCCGAAACAGGCGCGTGAGGAAGCCGCGATTGCCCAGCAGCAGATCGAAGTCCTCTTCGGCGTATGCGCCCCCACGGCGGACACGGGTGAAGGTGCGATAAACCGAGGCCAGGACGATCAGATTGACGATGGCGATGGCGAACAGGAAGAGGCTCGAGACCAGGGTGCCGACGACGCCGCCAATCTCGCGCACTGCGTCGATGCGATGCTGGAGCGCCAGCGCCGTAGCCGCAATTGCAAGGGAGCCGACGATGACGATGGTGGAATGCCCGAGCGAGAACATGAGGCCGACAGAGACGGGCCGCTTGCCCTCCTGCATCAGCTTGCGGGTGACGTTGTCGATGGCCGCAATATGGTCGGCGTCCACCGCGTGACGGAGGCCGAAACTATAGGCAAGAAATGCCGTTCCCAGAAGCAACGGAAAGCGATGGAAGGCGACCAGCGCCCAGGCCCAGGCTCCCAGATTGAACACCAGCAGCATGGCATAGATAGCGCCTATCTTGGCTTTGGTGCTGCCCGGCTCGTCGTTGAAGACCGCCCGCAGAAGGGAGTTCATCGGTTTCCTTGGAGCGCAGGCAAGAGAGTAGTAAGCCGACCACGCGTCCTAGATCCAGTCCAGAAACAATCGGCTACGCGAGGGAATCGCGCAGGACGAGGGTTTGCGGGCCGAGACTTCGTCCTACAAACGTTAACACGATTTCAAGAAACATGCTAATGGGGGTGGGGATGGGACGCGTGCTTGAGGCTGCTGCCGGAAGTGGTCAGCACCAGTTTGCCCAGCTCCACTCCGCGCAGCGCCAGCATGCCGTCGGCCACTGCCTGAATCTCCTTGCCGCGGCCCTTCATGATGATGACTTCCAGGCAATAGTGATGGTCGAGGTGGACATGGGTCGCGGCCAGCACCATGGTTCCCGCCCTATGCTGCACTTCGGTCAGCTTTTGCGCGAGGTTGGGGACGTGGTGGTCGTAGACCAGCGTCAAGGTGCCCACTACCGGCTTATTCGACTCGACGCTTTCGGATAAGAGCGCCTCGCGGATGAGGTCCCGAAATGCCTCGGAACGGTTCGCGTAACCGCGCTTCGCGATGAGGCGGTCGAATTCCTTGAGCAGGTCATCTTCCAGGGAAACGCCTGTCCTGCTTAACTGTGCCATCGCCATTCTCCGTCCCGATTGTACTTCCGGACCGGAACCGGAGACTCTGCGAAATTGGCGAGTCCGCCGCAAGTCGGCAAGTTCTGGACTGCCGGCGCTTACTTTGAGGCGCCTGGCCCCCTCTGACTAGGCCGAGGTTGTTGAGGGCTGCCAGATGTGCCGAGTCACCTCGGAGTGCATCTCAGTCCCGCTGGCGCTGGCGCCATCTACCATGACGCGCAAAGCGCCGACGACGTCTTTCATGTGCTCGGCCTGCGCGTTCAACTCTTCCGCCGCGGCCGCGCTCTCCTCTGCATTGGCTGCGCTGCTCTGGGTTACCTGTTCCATCTGCGTAATCGCCCGGCTGATCTGGTCGATGCCGCTCGACTGCTCGACGCTACCGAGATTGATCTCATCCACCAGCACCTTGATCTTGGCCGACTCCGCCGTGATGGCACGGATCGCGACCGCAACCTGGTCCACCTTTACTCTGCCGCCGTCGGATCTCTGGATCGACTCCTCTATCAGGTCGGCGGTATCCTTGGCGGCCTGGGCACAGCGCTGCGCCAAGTTGCGGACCTCATCGGCGACCACGGCGAAGCCCATGCCCGCCTCGCCCGCGCGCGCTGCCTCCACTGCGGCGTTGAGCGCCAGGATGTTGGTCTGGAAGGCAATCTCGTCGATCACCTTGATGATCTTGGAGATCTTCTGGCTGGATGCGTTGATGCCATCCATCGCCTCCACCATCTCAGCCAGCGACTGATTGGTCTTTTCGAAATTTTCCTGCGAACGCGTCACCATCTCAGCGGAAGTCCGTGAGCTCTCGGTTGTTCGGCGCGCCATTGAATTGATCTCAGCGCTGGCGCTGGAGGTCTCTTCGATGGTTGCGGTTTGCTCCGAGGCCCCTTGCGCCAAAGATTGGCTGGAGGCCGCGACCTGGCTGGCCGCCGAAGCAATCTGTACAGCAGACTCCGACAACTCGATTACGCTGTGGCGAAGCAGCGTGTTGATCTGGCGAATTACAAAGACCACCACCATTCCCACCGCGAATGAGAGCGCAAGCAGCACCGCCACGATCCAGCGGCCGCTGTCGATCGATGCGTAGGCGGCCTCTGAGTCGTCGGACAGATGTTCGTCTTGGGTCTTTAGCACCTGGACGGTAGCTGCCCGCAGGCGGTCCGCCAAAGGAACTAGCCCCTTGTAGGCTGAGGCCGAGGCCGTCATATCTCCGGTCAGCGCAGACTTATACACTTCCCTCTCTCCGTCCTTCATTGCCGTCAATTGCTCGCGCGCATCGCTAAGCGCCTGCTTGTCCACCGCCACAACCGTCAAAGGCAGAATTGCGTCGATGTTTGCCTGAAGGCTGTCGGCACTCGCACTGAAGTCCTGATGGTACTTGTCTATCGATGCGGCGTCCTTCATAAATCCGCGGACTTCAACACCCCGCACGGCCGCGACGAGTTCGGACGTGTCCAGCTGCATCTCGTGCGCCAGCGTCTGCTGCTTGACGGTCGCGCCCACGATGGTGTGTATTCGGTCGCCGGTGCCTGAGATTATGCAGAGCGCAGTGACGCCCAGGGCAAACGTGAGCACCACCAGAGCTCCTGTACCAAGAAACAATTTCTTCCCAACGGTGAAGGATGACATTCGTTGAACTCCGGTTTCTGCCTCTTGGGCAATCAGTCTCTTGATCCGCCTCGCGGAGCGAATTCGAGGTCCCGCGCTTTGGCCGGTTGTGCCGTGTGCAACCCGCACAAGCCTGAGCCAATATCTCCATTTATCGGCGGGAAGCCGCTCATCAATAGAGGCCCCCGAAAAGAGATGCCCTCACTAAACCCGCAGGGGACGCTTGTGATGTTCGCCGCGTTGCCGCCGATAAGCGCTGTATATCCCCTGCGCCCGCGTCGGCATGGACACGGCGCGGCGTGAAAGGACACTATGCAGACGACCGCACCTGTTCAGGTTGCACCGCCAGCCATCCCGTTCGAGATCGGCAAACGGGCCGGCAAGTACCTGATCTTCAACCTCGGCGTGGAGGAGTTTGGAACGGAAGTGATGAAGGTTCGCGAGATCATGGGCCTGCAGGACATCACCGTGATTCCTCAAGTGCCCGCATACGTCAAAGGCGTCATCAACCTGCGCGGCAAAGTAATTCCGGTGATCGATCTTCGCTTGAAACTTGCAATGGAGCCGCAGGAGTACACGCCCCGCACTTGCATTGTGGTGATGCGCACCCGCCAGGCGGACGAAGACCTGATGATCGGAATGATCGTCGACGGCGTGGTCGAGGTGCTCAACCTGATGGCTTCCGACATTGAAGACACTCCCGACTTCGGTCCCGGGGTGGTCACGCCGTATCTCACGGGCATGGCGAAGGTCAAAGGCAAGGTCAAGATCCTGCTCGATATCGACCAGGTGCTCAGCACCAATGAACTGCAAGGGTTGAGCACCTTGCTGCAATAGCGGTCCATTCGCGCCGAGCAAAGGCCCTATGTCTGAACTTGCTGGAAAGATCGATCTCGCGCCGCTTACAGAGCAGATCGACGAACTCTCAACCCGGCTGATCTTGAACGGCGTTGCCTCCCTGGAGCCGGACGACTTCGAGCGCCTCGGCCGTACCGCGGCGGACCTCGGACTCAGCGCGGTGGCAGACGCCGCGCATCGGATCGCCGAGACCATCGGCTCCGCGCTTGCTCGTCCAGTTCCTGAAAGGACGCGCATGGCCAGTTCTGGCCTGGTGGAACTGCGCAAGCTGCTGGAGGAACCGCCCGCCAATCGTCACGCGGCTGCCCCCGCATCTTCGTCGGCAGGTCGCAAAAAATCCAACAAGGCTGCTCCGCCATTGCCGCAGAGCAATTCACTGGCTGCAGACGAAGAGATGATCCGCGAGTTCATCACCGAGTCCAGCGATCATCTTGCGTCCATCGACAACCAGCTGCTTATCCTCGAGAAAGACAACTCCGCCACCGAAACGCTGAACACCATCTTCCGCAGCTTCCACACCATCAAGGGGCTGGCGGGCTTCCTCGAATTCGCGGAGATCCAGTCACTGGCCCATGAAGTCGAGACCCTGCTCGACCTGGCCCGCACCGCACAACTCAAGGTGACGCCGGCGGTAGTGGATGTAGTGCTGGAGAGCACCGATATCGCGCGCCAGGAGTTGGCCGCCATCGCGGAGAAGCTTGCGGGCAACACGCCCCCGCCGACCAAAGTCGATACGGCGCTGCTGGAGCGTATTCGGCAGGCGGCAAGCGGTGAGGCTCCTCAGGCCGGACCTGCGCCCCCCGCGATCATTCCCGCGGAGGAGAAGACGGCTGTCGAACCGCCGCGCCAGGAGCATCGCGTCAGCGACGCCTCAGTTCGCATCGATACGGTCAAGCTCGATCAATTGATGGACATGGTCGGCGAGATGGTGATTGCGCAAACGCTGATCGGCCACAACTCCGCTCTCAAGTCTCTGAACGATCCGCGGCTGCAGCGCAATCTGACTCAACTCGCACGCATTACCTCCGACGTACAGCGCATCACCACCAGCATGCGCATGGTTCCCATCGGCACCCAATTCAACAAGACCGCCCGCCTGGTGCGCGACCTGGCGCGGCGCACGGGCAAAGAGGTTGCCTTCGAAGCTACCGGCGAAAACACGGAACTCGACAAGACCATTGCCGAAGAGCTCTCCGATCCCCTGCTGCACATGGTCCGCAACTCGATCGACCACGGCATCGAGCCGCCCCAGGAACGGAAGGCCTTGGGCAAGGACCCAACCGCCCACATTCGGGTCTCGGCCTGCCATCAGTCTGGCCAAATTGTGGTCACCATCTCCGACGACGGACGCGGCCTGAATCGAGAGAATATTCTCGCCAAGGCACTTCAGAACGGCCTCATCCAGCCAGACGTGCAGCTAACCGACAACGAGGTATTCCAGCTCATCTTTGAACCCGGATTCTCGACTGCCGAGAAGGTCACCGACATCTCGGGACGTGGCGTCGGCATGGATGTGGTGCGCAGGCACGTTCAGAAGTTGCGCGGCCGCATCGATATCCAGTCCAGGGCGGGCGAGGGAACAACCTTTTCGATCAAGCTTCCGCTCACGCTCGCGCTTATCGACGGCCTGGTTGTCGTGGTCGGCCAGCAACGCTATATTGTGCCGATCTTCGCGCTCAGGGAGATGTTTCGTCCAACCCGGGAGATGCTGTCGACGGTGCAGGGGACGGGCGAAATGGCCATGGTCCGGGGATCGCTCATGCCGATCGTTCGGTTGCACCGCCGCTTCGGAGTCGAGCCCCGCACCGTGGACCTCACCGAGGGAACGCTGATCGTGGCGGAAAGCGAGGGCCGTCCTTTCTGTCTGTTCGTCGACGACCTGATCGGCAAGCAGGAGATCGTCATCAAGAGCCTCGGACAACGCTTCAAGAACGTCGCCGGAGTGGCCGGCTGTGCCATCCTCGGGGATGGCCGAGTGGGCCTCATTCTCGATATCGACGGCATCTTCAAAGGGAGGGCGTAGTGGCCTGTCCGTCCGCCAGTGCCGTCGATTGCCCGCCCGTCCTCCGCGCCAGCGAGTACGAAAAGATCAGCCGGCTGGCGTATGAGCACTTCGGCCTCGATCTGCGGGGGAGCAAGCAGAGCCTGGTCGCGGCGCGCCTCGGCAAGAAGCTGCGCGAGCTTGGCCTCGAGTCCTTCCAGCGCTACTACGACTACGTCAAAGCCGACCGCAGCGGAGCAGCTCTGGCCAGCATGGTGGACCAGCTCACCACCAATCACACCAGCTTTTTCCGCGAACCGAAACACTTCGACTTTCTCAGCAAGACCGTGTTCCCCGCCCTCCGCGCGCGATCCCGTATTCACATATGGAGTGCGGCGTGCTCCAGCGGCGAGGAACCGTACTCGATCGCCATGTCGCTGCTGGAAGCAGCGCCGCACGAGGCTGCCGTCAAGGTCCGGATCAAGGCCACGGACATCTCCACGCGAGTGCTGGAGAAGGCAAAGCGAGGGACCTACGCGGCGGAACGCGTCGCCGGGATTCCTCCAGAGCTGCGGCAGCGCTACATGCTCAAGGCCGCGGAGGAATCGGCAGGCAGCTATCGCTTCAAGAGCGACATCCGGTCGATGATCGAGTTCGAGCACCTGAATCTGATGGGCAAACTTCCGGAAGGGTACTGGTGCTCGGCGATCTTCTGCCGCAACATCATGATCTACTTCGACAAGCCCACCCAGCAGAGCCTGGTGCAGCGTCTATCGGAACACCTGGAAGACGGCGGATACTTTTTCGTCGGCCACTCGGAAAGCTTGAACAATATCTCCCACGGCCTGAACTACGTATGCCCAGCCACCTACAGAAAGCCAGGCGGCGCGCGTACGGGCCAGATCGGACGCGGCTGATGTGTTCGCTCGTCATAGGCATTGGAGACTGCAAGGTCAGCAACGACCCGTCCGACGTGCTGGTGACGCACGCGCTCGGGTCCTGCATCGCCATCATGGCCTACGACCCGGTAGCGAAAGTTGCCGGCCTGCTTCACTACATGCTGCCCGAGTCCAGCCTGGACGCCGATAAGGCACGGACGCGGCCATTTATGTTTGCCGATACCGGAATCCCGCTGCTATTCAAAGGCGTCTGCGAACTCGGCGCGGTGAAATCGCGGATGATCGTCATGGCGGCCGGCGGCGCACAGATGCTGGACCCCAACGGCACTTTCAATATCGGCCAGCGGAACCACCTGGCGATGAGGAAGATATTGTGGAAGGCCGGCGTCATCGTCCACAAGGAAGAGATCGGAGGAACCGCTTCGCGGACCGTCAGAATCGACGTCGCGAGCGGGCGCGTGCAACTGAAGATATCGGGCGAACCAGAACAGGACATGGTTGCCAATACAAAGAGAAATGGAGGGTGCGATGGCCTTCAACATACTCATCGTCGATGACTCGCCGGCCATGCGCCGCGTCGTGCGTCGCGTCGTGGACATCTCCGGCGTGGATGTAGGGACTTTTCTCGAAGCCGGCAACGGCCTGGAGGCGCTGGTCGTGCTTCGCGCCGAGTGGGTGGATCTGATCATGACCGATATCAACATGCCCGCCATGGATGGAGAGGAGCTTCTGCTCGAAGTCAGGAAGGATCCGGCGCTGACCACGATCCCGGTGCTGGTCGTTTCCACCGACAGCAGCGAAGGCCGCGCGAAACAGATGCTTTCCCTCGGCGCCGATGGCTATATCTCGAAGCCATTCCTGCCGGCCACGCTCAGCCATGAGATGTACAGACTGCTTGGAGGCGCCCCCAATGAGAGCTTCTGATTTCGCCGGCCTCGTCCCCGAATGCTGCTCCGAGGTGCTGGGCGCAATGTACTTTGTCACCGTGCTTGGATGGACGGCGTTGGAGAAAATGCCCGAAGCTTTGCCGGGCGGTGATGCGGTTGTGGCCTTTGGCCTGCAATTCGCAGGCGATATCTCCGGGCGTTTCGGCGTTTGTCTGGGGCAGCTTACCGCCCGCAGTCTTGCCGCAAACTTCCTCGGCGTGGACGAGCCGGAAATCTCCTCCCGCGAGGTTGCCGAAGTCGTCGGAGAGTTGGCCAACATGCTATGCGGATCGGCGATGAGCCGCGTGGAAGGCGAACGCAAGCTTATCCTCTCGCACCCTGAAGCCGTTCCATTGCCCGCGGATATCGAAGACATTCACATCGTTCAGTTCGATACGGATAGCGGAGCCATCACGGCCTGGCTCGTCCTTGAAGGGAATTCATGACTCCGGCGATCGTGCTGCCTCCGAAGATCAAAGTCCTCATCGTCGACGACTCGGCGATCGTGAGGAAGATCCTGAGCGAGGCGGTCGCCGCGGAGCCCGACATGGAGGTTGTCGGCACAGCGCCCGACCCCTACGTGGCCCGCGACAAGATCCTCGCACTCAATCCCGACGTGCTGACCCTTGACATCGAGATGCCGCGCATGGACGGCATCACCTTCCTGAAGCGGCTGATGCATCACCACCCCATCCCGACCATCATTATCAGTTCGCTCGGGCAGGCGTCCTGCGCGGCTACGCTGGAAGCGCTTCGCTGCGGGGCGGTCGACGTTCTCGCCAAGCCCGCGGGGCCATACTCGGTGGGCGACCTTCGGCAATCGCTTGCCGCCAGAATACGCGGGGCCGCGGGAGCCCGCCCGCGAGTCGCTCGTGAGTTTGCCGCCAAACCGAGTGCGCAACCGAAGACCATCGTTATGTCGGACTCGACCTGCGATTCCCAAACCGTGATCGCCATCGGCGCTTCCACCGGGGGGACCGTTGCCATTCAGGAGATTCTCCTGCAACTTTCTGCCGATATGCCTCCCATGGTGATCACGCAGCACATACCCGCGGGCTTTTCGCTGGCATTTGCGAACCGGCTGAACAAGCTGTGCAGCATGGAGGTACGCGAAGCGGCGAACGGCGATACCCTCCGTCGTGGCCTGGCCCTCATCGCGCCAGGAGACTACCATCTGCTGCTGCGGCGCGCTGGCGCCGGCTACGCCATCGAGTTACAGCAAGGACCGCAGGTTTGCTATCAGAGGCCCTCCGTCGACGTTATGTTCGCCTCGGTTGCCCAGGCGGCGGGCAGTCACGGCATCGGCGTTTTGCTTACCGGCATGGGAACCGACGGCGCCAAAGGGATGCTTTCTCTCAAGCGCGCGGGCGCCGCAACCATTGCCCAGGATGAGCCCAGCTGCGTGGTCTACGGGATGCCGCGCGAGGCCAAACGTCTGGATGCGGTTGGCACCGTGGCCTCCCTTGCGGATATTCCGGGGGTTCTGGCCCGCAGCGTCAAACCGCACGCAGCTCGCGCGGCGCGAGCGATGTGAGCCGCGAGGACAAGCTACATCGACAGGAAAGAGGAGGAGCACATGCAGGGAACGGTTTTGGTGATAGACGATTCGGCCATGATGCGAAAGGTGGTGCTGCGCGTCCTGAAGATGGCGGATGTCGAGTTTGAAGCGGCATTGGAGGCGGGCGACGGGAACGAGGCAATTGCGCTGCTGCGCACAAACAAGGTGGCGCTCATCATGTGCGACATCAACATGCCGGGCATGTCGGGCCTGGAGTTGCTGAAGCAGATCAAGGAGGAGAAGCTTGCGGCGGGCGTCCCCATCGTAATGGTGACCACGGAAAGCAGCGAGCCCCAGGTTCGGCAAGCGATTCTCGCCGGGGCGCGCGGCTACATCCGCAAGCCGTTCACTGTCGATCACATCAAGAACAACGTCAAGCCGCTGCTCGCTGCGTGAAGCCCGGAATACAGCACTGAGGAAACGAGGAGAACCATTATGCCGGAAGCAAATACTGTATTGAAGCCATTCAACGTGGAGGAATTTCTATCTCCTGCAACGCTGGAACGCGCCGATAAAACCGTTGCGGAGATCTTCGGGATGATGCTTGGCCTCGAGATTGAGGTCGTTGAAACTTCAGACCTCGGCCCCGACACTCCGGAATCGGACGAGAGAACGGCGGTGGTTGGCTTTTCCGGCGCGATGCGCGGATCGTGCCACATCCGCATGACCGCCCAGGGTGCGCGGTCCGTCGCCTCGGCCATGCTCGGTGGTGCGCCGATCGATGAGGGCGACGACTCCATCAACGACGCTCTGGGCGAGCTCTGCAACATGCTGGCCGGCGGGTGGAAGAACGATACGCCCGGGCTCTCCTCCGAGTGTGCGCTCTCGCCCCCGACCGTGATCTCCGGACGGAACTACAGGGTCCGCATGATCAAGCCCTCGGTGAAGGCCTCGCGCATGTATCGGTTCGATATTCACGCGCTTCAACTTACCTTGTGTTGCGAGGACATCGAGTCTCGCACTGACGAATAGCGTTCGCCGTGAAGTCTCGCCCGCCCCAGTCGATAACCAGTCTATGAGGACTCTTGAGCTCCGAGGCAGGTGGATATGAGCGATCGCATAGAGATGCTGGAGGCAACCCTCGACCTTATGGACGAAGGGGTTGCAATCCTCGATGAGCAATCGAATGTCTTGTTCTGGAACAAAGCCGCGGCGGCCCTTACCGGCCTCAGTGCGGAAGAGATGGTCGCGCGGCGGTGCCCCGAGGACTTGTACCGCGTAGACGAGAAACACCGGACCAGGGCCGGTACGGCCGCACGCAAGCGAGGCACACCCGCGCAGACGGCGGGTGGCTTTGGTTGGGCGTATGCCGTCTATTCCGATCGGCCGCACCTCTCGGACGCCGACCGGGAGAGCGACGATGCCAGCAACGAACCTCTATGCACACCCACGCTGGTCTCGATGAGACATAAGCTGGGACATTCCGTACCCGGCATGCTGCGCAAGGTCGCTCTCCGCAACTCGTGCGGCGAGCCCGCCGGCGCGGCTCTGCTCTTCTATCCGGTCGAAGAAATGGACAAGCTGCCCCACGGGGACAACGGCGAAGGTGCGGGAATCGAGCGCAGTCAGGCCGACATGGAAGATCGCCTGGATGCGGCGCACCACCAATGGTTGACCAGCCGCATGCCCTTCGGACTGTTGTGGATCACTGTCGATCAAGCCGAGTCGCTGCGCAGGACCCACGGCCGCGACGCATGCGAAGCGATGCTGCGGACGATTGAGCAGACCTTGCTGCGCCAAATGAAACCGGCCGAGGTGATCGGCCGATGGGGCTGCGACGAATTCCTGGTGCTGGTGCATGAGCGTACCGCGGAGCTTCTCGCCGAGCGCGCACAGCGTCTCGCAGGACTGGCGCGGACCGCCGACTTCCGCTGGTGGGGCGACCGCGTCGGCATCACCGTGAGCATCGGAGCCAGCTACGCGACCGAAGGAGACACGCTACAGTCGCTGCTGCAGCGAGCGCGTCAGGCGATGCAGGCCAGCGAATACGCCGGCGGCAACCATGTAACCGAATCCAGGAAGGACTAATGCTGCCGATCATTGGAATCGTCATTGTTTTTGGGGCCGTCGTCACCGGCTTCCTGATGGAAAAGGGACATATCCTCGTCCTCATCCAGCCATCCGAGATCGTAACCATAGTGGGCGCGGCCATCGGAACCCTGCTGGTCGCCAATCCGGTCCACATCATCAAGGCCATGCTGGCCAGCGCGGCGGGAGTGCTGGGCCCGTCGAAGTTCAGCAAGTCGAGATACCTGGACACGCTGAAGATGCTGTTTGAACTGTGCAACAAGGTCCGCAAGAAGGGACTCATCGGCATCGAGGATGACGCCGAAAAGCCGGCGGAGAGCGAAATACTCACGAAATACCCGGCATTTCTTCGCGACCATCAGGCCCTGGCCTTTCTGTGCGACACGCTGCGCACCGCAATCACGGGGGGCGTGGAGCCCTTCGACATGGACCAGATGATGGAGCGCGACATGGAGGTTGGGCATCGCGAGACCATGCAGCCTGTCAACTCCCTGACCACCCTCGCCGATGCGCTGCCAGGACTTGGAATCGTCGCAGCCGTGCTTGGCGTGGTGATTACCATGGGCTCGCTGGGCGGGCCGCCGGAAGAGATCGGGAAGAAAGTGGCAGCCGCTCTCGTCGGCACGTTCCTCGGCATCCTGCTGTGCTACGGCGTAGTCGGCCCCATTTCAGCCAAGATGGCTAAAGAGGCTGAAGCGCAAAACTGCTATCTGCATGTAATTCGCGTCATCATCCTCGCGTTCCTCAAGGGGCTGGCCCCGATGCTGGCCATTGAGATGGGCCGGCGTACGATCCCGGAACATGTCCGCCCCACGTTTGACGAGATGGAGACCGGCTGCAAGCGGCCGGCTGCCAGCGAGACGCCCATCGCAGCCCCCGGTTCCGAGGCTCTGCCAACTGGCACCGAGGCAGTCGCAGGAGCTTGACCATGCCGGCAGAAAAGGCCATTCGACCGATCGTCGTAATCCAGAAGAAGACCTCTCACGGCGGCCACCACGGAGGCGCGTGGAAGGTCGCCTACGCGGATTTCGTCACCGCCATGATGTCGCTGTTTATCGTCCTTTGGTTGATGAACACGTCGCCACAGATCAAGAAGGCGGTCGCGGGATATTTCAACGATCCGCGAAGCAGTGGAAAGCAGACCGGCACACTTGATCTGGGTTCGGGAGAGAGCGTCACCATCGACAGGCAAAATGTAGAGAAGCTAAAGGAGGAGATTCAGAAGGCAATCCTGAAACAGGCGGATTTGACCAAACTCTCCAAGCAGATCGACATCACGATGACCAGCGAGGGGTTGAAGATCGAATTGATCGAAGAGAAGGGCGGGACCTTTTTTGAAAGCGGAAGCCCGAAGCTGAGCGAGAATGGCGTCGCGCTGATCAATCTGCTGGCGGCGCAGTTGAAGGTCCTGCCCAATCGCCTGCTCATCGAAGGCCACACCGACGCTCAGCCTTTTTCGGGCGATGGCCAATACACCAACTGGGAGCTGTCGTCGGACCGAGCGAACTCGGCGCGCAGACTGCTGCAACAAGGCGGAGTCGGGCCCGACCAGATCTCGCAGGTGCGGGGTTATGCCGACCAGAAGCTGCGCGTGCCCTCCAACCCCCTCGATCCTTCCAATCGCCGCGTATCGCTCATCGTGCAATGGGCGGACGCCGCCGCCGTACCTCCCGGCGCGGCTCTTCCGCTCCTGGGCGAGGCGAAGAGCGCAGCGCCAGGCAGTCGCGCGGACCCAGCCACCGAGTCCGCCGGCACGTCCAGCCCGCAGCCTGCGCCGGCGCAGTCCGCCTCCGTCGCGACGCCGAAGCAGCCGCCGAAGACCTCTGGCCAATCCTGGATGGCCCGCGTAACAGCACTCCTCCCGGCAAAGAGGAAGTAGCCTCTCAGCGCACCGCGAGGACGACGAAGAATCCGGTATCCTAAGGGCCACCATGGCCTCTAGCCCTACTGCGTCGGCTCGGCGCAAGCACATCGATGTGCGCGGCATTGTGCAGGGAGTGGGCTTTCGCCCGTTCGTATACAATCTTGCCCACTCACTCGGACTTAACGGCTACGTCTTCAATTCCTCGGCCGGGGTGACCATTGAGATCGAAGGCGAGGAGGCCGGCCTTGTCGCGTTCGTTGACACCTTGCGCGCGGAGCCGCCTCATCTCGCCGCCATCGCTTCCATTGCGGTCGCCGATATAGCAGCCTGCGGCGGCACGGGCTTTGCCATTCTCGAGAGCCACAACGAGCCTGACGCCTTCTCGCTGATTTCGCCGGATGCGGGCACCTGCGACGCCTGCTGGCGCGACTTCGGCGACCCCGGCAACCGGCGCTACGGCTATCCTTTCACCAACTGCACCCACTGCGGCCCGCGCTACACAATTATTCAGGACATGCCCTACGATCGCGCCTCTACCACCATGGCGCGTTTCACCATGTGCGCTGCCTGCGCGGGCGAGTACGCCGACCCCACCGACCGCCGTTTCCACGCCCAGCCGAACGCCTGCGCCATCTGCGGTCCATCGTTGGAGCTGGTCCCGAGTGGTTCGGCGCTGGCGGAGTGCTCGTTTGCGGACCGCGACTCGCTCGCCATGATTCGCAAGGCGCGTGCGTGTCTGCGCGCCGGCAATATCGTCGCAGTAAAGGGCCTGGGCGGCTTCCTGCTGGCCTGTGACGCCGCCAACGCTGCAGCCGTCGCCGAGCTGCGCCGGCGCAAGCGGCGTTCCGGCAAGCCGTTCGCACTGATGGCCCGCGACGTCACCGCCGTGAAAACGATCTGCGCGGTCTCGCCCGGCGGCGAGGCCGCCCTGCTCAGCGTGCGCCGGCCTATCGTTGTGCTGCCACGTCTTCCCGGTACGGAGGTTTCTGCCGAAGTCGCTCCGGGCAACGACACGCTGGGCGTAATGCTGCCGTACACGCCCCTGCACTACCTCCTCTTCAGCGACTCGCCCGACGCTCCCGCCGAGTTCGCCGCGCTGGTGATGACCAGCGGCAACATGAGCGAAGAGCCTATCGTGACCGCAAACGCCGAAGCCTTGCGCCAGCTCGACGGCATTGCCGACTGGTTCTTGCTGCACAATCGCGACATTTGGACCCGCGTCGACGATTCGGTCGTGCGTATCGTCGAGGGCCGCGAACGCGTGCTGCGGCGTTCGCGCGGCTTCGTTCCTCAAACCATCGACCTCGGCATCGAACTGGAAGAGGTCCTCGCCTTCGGTGGCGAACTGAAGAACACCTTTTGCCTGACCAAGGGCCGCTACGCCATCGTCAGCCAGCACATCGGCGACCTGGAAAACTACGAGACCATGCAGTTCTTCGAGGAAACGCTCGCGCGCCTGCAGCACATCTTCCGCGTCTCGCCGCGCGCCGTCGCCCACGACCTGCATCCCGGATACTGGAGCACCCGCATGGCGCTGGCATCCCCCATCGAGCGCAAGATCGGGGTGCAGCACCATCACGCGCACATCGCCAGTTGCATGGCGGAGAACCATCTCCGCGGCCCGGTCATCGGCGTTGCCTTCGACGGCACGGGCTTCGGCACCGACGGCAAGATCTGGGGCGGCGAGTTTCTGACCGCCGACTTCGCCGGCTTCACGCGCCGCGCCCACCTGCGTTACGTGCCGATGCCCGGCGGAGACGCCGCCGTTCGTCAGCCCTGGCGCATGGCGCTGAGCTACCTGCGCGACAGCTTTGGGCAGCAACTCCCCGCCGAGTCGATCCGTTTTCCCGGCGTAACCGGCCGGCAGATCGAGCTGGTCGACACCATGCTCGCCAAACGCATCCAGACGGTCGAAACTTCCTCCTGCGGACGCCTCTTCGACGCCGTCGCCGCGATCCTCGGCCTCGGTTCGCAGGTGACCTTCGAAGGCCAGGCAGCCATCGCGCTGGAGACCGCCGCGGCGCGCGCAAGCCACTGCCCCGACGCCGGCCACTATCCCTTCGATATCGACGGCACCGAGCCCATGATCGTCGATCTCCGCGATACTATCCGCTCCATCGCCGGCGACGCCCGAGGCACTTCATCGGAAAACATCGCCGCTAAGTTTCACAATACGCTTGCACTGGCAATCGTTCAGACCTGCCTGCGCATCCGCGAAACCGACGGCCCGGACCGGGTCTGTCTCAGCGGCGGCACCTTCCAGAATATTTACCTTTTGGAGCGTACGATAGTTGAGTTGCGGCGTCGCAGCTTCACGGTGTTCCTGCATACGCAGGTTCCCGCAAACGACGGCGGAATCGCTCTCGGACAAGCGGTCATCGCAAACGCGCTCTTGCACCGTGATGGGTAACAAGGAGGCTCCATGTGTCTGGCTATTCCGGGTAAGGTAGTCGAAACTTACGACCAGGGCGGACTGCGCATGGCCCGCGTGCAGTTTGGCGGCATCACGCGCGAGGCATGCCTGGAATACCTGCCGGAGACGCAATCTGGCGAGTACGTGCTGGTGCATGTCGGCTTCGCGATCAGCCGCGTCGACGAAGCCGAAGCCGAGCGCACCTACCAGGCACTGAAGGAGCTGGACCAGCTAAACGAGCTGGACGCGCCCGATGTGGACGAAAGCGAAGCCGATCCAACGGTAAGCAGGTTCATCAAGGGGAGGGACGGCAATTGAAATACCTTGACGAATATCGCGATGGCGACATAGCCGCCAAGATCGTAGCGGAGATGCGGCGCATTCAGACGCGTCCCTGGGTGCTGATGGAGGTCTGCGGCGGGCAGACCCACTCCATCGTGAAGAACGGAATCGACCAACTGCTGCCGGAAGGCGTGGAACTGGTGCATGGCCCCGGCTGCCCGGTATGCGTGACGCCGCTGGAGATGATCGACAAGGCCCACGCCATCGCGCGGCTCCCGGATGTCATCTTTTGCTCGTTCGGCGATATGCTGCGCGTGCCCGGCTCGGACGGCGACCTGTTCACCATCAAGTCGAGCGGCGGCGATGTGCGCATCGTCTACTCGCCGCTGGACTGCATAAAGATCGCCCGGGCCAACCCGGCAAAGCAGATTGTCTTCTTTGCCATCGGCTTTGAAACCACCGCGCCGGCCAACGCCATGCTGGCCTGGCGCGCCTTCGAGGAGAAGATAACTAACGTGTCGCTATTGGTTTCCCACGTGCTCGTGCCGCCAGCGCTGGAAGCCATTCTCGCTTCTCCGGAGAATCGCGTGCAGGGGTTCCTCGGACCCGGCCACGTCTGCGCCGTTATGGGCTACGGCGAATATCTTCCGATCAGCGCGCGCTACAAAGCGCCCATTGTGGTCACCGGCTTCGAGCCGCTGGATATTCTGGAGGGCACGCTCATGACGGTCAAGCAATTGGAAGAGGGGCGCGCCGTCGTCGAAAACCAATACTCGCGCATCCTCAACCAAACCGGTAATCTGCCGGCGCAGCAGTTGATCGCCAAGGTCTTCGAGGTGAGCGACCGCAAGTGGCGCGGTATCGGCAACATTCCCCGCAGCGGCTACCGGCTGCGCGCGGAGTTCGCAGCGCATGACGCGGAGAAACTCTTCGACGTTGCCGAGATCGCTACGCTTGAGCCGGAGATCTGCATCAGCGGCGAGATCCTGCGCGGCATCAGGAAGCCGCACGACTGCCCGGCCTTCGGCACGCTGTGCAACCCGCAGCATCCGCTCGGCGCCACCATGGTCTCCGCCGAGGGTGCGTGCGCCGCATACTATGCGTACGGCCGCCATCTGAAGCCACGAAGCGCTGACGCTTTGCATCGGATTGATGCCGTTCCCGTTGCCGCCGCCACGGGAGATCGAGCGTAGCCCATGGCGATCACGGAAGAAACTCCGCAACCTGAGCCGGCCGCCTCGCCGTTGTTCGGCTCCTGCCCCATTCCCATCTTCGAGCACAAGCAGATCGTGCTCGGCCACGGCAGCGGCGGCAAACTCACCGCGGACCTCATCGACAAAATTTTCCTGCCCGCGTTTCGCAATCCCATTCTCGACAAGCTGGACGACCAGGCTGTGCTCACCATCGGCGATTCACGCATCGCCTTCACCACCGACTCGTTCGTGGTGACGCCCATCTTTTTTCCCGGCGGCGATATCGGCCGCCTCGCTGTGCATGGCACCGTCAACGACCTTGCGATGAGCGGAGCGCAGCCGCTCTATCTCTCGGCCGCGTTCATCCTCGAAGAAGGCCTGCACGTCGACGATCTGCGCCGCATCGTCGAATCCATGCGCGCCGCCGCAGCGGCAGCAGGCGTGCAGTTCGTCACCGGAGACACCAAGGTTGTCGACCGCGGCAAGGGCGACCAGATATTTATCAACACCACCGGCATCGGCGTAGTCCCGCCCGGCGTCAGCATCTCTGCCGACCGCGCCCGCCCCGGCGATGCCATCCTGCTCAGCGGCTACCTCGGCGACCACGGCATGGCGATCATGTCGCAGCGCGAAGGGCTGGAGTTTGAAGGAGCCATCGAGAGCGACTGCGCTTCGCTGCATACGTTGGTTTCTGCGATGCTTGCGACTCCATCCGTCACGCCCGACTTTCTGCATTGCCTGCGCGATCCCACTCGCGGCGGCGCGGCAACCACGCTGAACGAGATCGCCAAGCGGGCGGGCGTTGGCATGCTGCTGAATGAGCGCGCAATTCCCGTGCGCGAGTCTGTCCGTGGCGCGTGCGAAGTTCTCGGCCTCGACCCGCTCTACGTCGCCAACGAAGGCAAGTTGTTGGCCATCGTTCGCGCGGACATGGCAGCAGCCGTGCTTGCGCGGATGCGGGCGCATCCGCTTGGCCAGGACGCCGCCATCGTCGGCGAGGTGGTCGCGGACCATCCCGGCATGGTGCTGATGAAAACCGAGGTTGGAGGCACGCGCGTGCTCGACGTCATGTTCGGCGAGCAGCTCCCTCGCATCTGCTGAAGTCCAATCGTTACGCGCCGCCACACGCTCAGTATCCGTTTGCCAGCAGATACTCCATTGTCAGTTCGCGTCTCTCCGGCTCCGCGCGTGCACGGCTTTCCGCGTACTTCGCCAGCACATCCACTTCGATGTTCACCCCCATGCCCGGCGCCAGTGTGTGCAGATTGGTGGCCGTGTAAGTGTGAGGCAGGATCGCGATCCAAATCTCGCTGCCGTCGATTCCGGCAACTGTCAGGCTGATGCCTTCCACCGCGATCGACCCCTTCTCCACCACGTAGCGTGTCAGCGCTTCCGGTAGCCGCACCCGCAGCACCCAGTCGCTCTCCGCTCCGCTCGTCACCGGGTCGAGCGCGACCAGCGTGCCCACTCCGTCCACATGGCCCTGCACCACGTGTCCGCCGAGCGGCGCGCCCGCCGGGGTCGGCAGTTCCAGGTTCACACTCGATCCCACCTGCAGCCGGGAGAGGGTAGTCCGCGCAATCGTCTCTGCCGCCAGGTCGGCTGCGAACCAGTCTGGCCCCATCTCCAGCGCGGTCAGGCAAACGCCGCTGACGCCGACGCTGTCGCCCTTGCGTAAATGCGTTGCAAGCCCCGGCGCGCCGATCACCAGCCGCGCCGCGCCCTCACCCGCCGCAAATGAGACCACTTCGCCCGTCGTCTCTATGATTCCCGTGAACATACTTCTAGCCTAGCGCAACTGCGATGCATCCCACGGATCGCGCAGATAGCCACTCACACGGGTGTCCGCCCCAAGCACCGTCCGTGTCACGGGATGGAGCCTCTGCTCCAGCAGCAGTGGCGACGTGACACCCTCCGCAAAGGAAACCGCCCCCTCGCCCAGTGGCGCCTGCGAATAAAACAGCGCTATTTTGTCCACCAATCCCTGCGCGAGAAATGCTCCATTCAGCGCCGAGCCGCACTCCAGCAGCACGCTCAAAATATTCCTCTCACCCAGCAGGTCCAGCGCCACGCCGAGGTCGAGTCGTCCCTGTCGCTCAGCGACCCTCTCCACCTGCGCGCCAGCATCCTCGAGCGCCGCGGCGCGCTGCGGGTCAGCGTCTACGCTGCACAGCACCAGCACATCTCCATTCGCGGACCGAACCAGTTGCGAGTCCAGAGGCGTCCGCAAGCGCGAATCCAGAACAACGCGTGCCAGAAGCCGTCGCCGCGCCCGCCCACCTGGCCCTGCAATCCCCGAGCGGTCGGTCAGTACGGGGTCGTCCGCCAGCACCGTGCCGATGCCGGTCAGTACCGCATCCGCGGCATGGCGCATGTGCTGCACGTCTGCCCGCGCCTCCGCGCCCGTCAGCCAATGCGGCTGTTTCTCTTTTCGCGCGGAAGCCGGCGGCGCCAGCATCCCGTCCGCCGACAATCCCGCTTTCAGCGTTACCAGCGGCCTGCGCGTGCGGATGAAATTCGCGAACGCGTCATTCACCTCGCGCGCTTCCCGCTCGCACACGCCAATTGTTACTTCAATTCCAGCGGCCCGCAGTTGCGCGATTCCCTGCCCGCTCACCTGGGGGTTCGGATCGACCGTAGCCGCCACTACCCGGCGCACTCCCGCTGCAATCAGCGCAACTGCACAAGGCCCCGTTCGCCCATGATGGCTGCACGGCTCCAGCGACACATACGCCGTCGCCCCGCGAGCCAGTTCCCCGGCATGCTTGAGAGCGACGATCTCCGCGTGATCGAACTCGTCGTAAAAGTGCGCGCCCTCGCCGACGACTTCCCCATTCCGCACGATGACGCATCCTACCTGCGGATTCGGCGACGCCAGCCCCACCGACGCCCGCGCCAACTCTAGCGCCCGCCCCATGTACTCCGCGTCAACCGTTTGCTCCACCACCTCGAACCTCGAACCCAGTACCTCGAACCTACCTCACCATCGACTCGACAAACGCTTCACTGTCGAACGGCAGAATGTCTTCCATCTTCTCGCCCACACCGACGAACTTCACCGGCAGACCAAGCTCGGTCGCAATGGCCAGGACAATCCCGCCCTTCGCCGTGCCGTCCAGCTTGGTCAAGACGATGCCGGTCACCCGCGCCGCTTCGGTGAACAGCCGCGCCTGCTGCAGGCCGTTCTGCCCCGTGGTTGCATCCATTACCAGAAGCGTCTGGTGCGGCGCGCCCGGAACCAGCCGCTCGGCGGTCCGCCGCATCTTATCCAGCTCTTTCATCAGGTCAGTCTTGGTGTGGAGTCGCCCGGCTGTATCCACGATCAGCACATCGGTCCCGCGCGCCTTGGCCGCGGTACACGCATCGAACAGGGCAGCCGAAGGGTCGCCGCCAGTTTTGGTTTTGACGATCGGAACGTCCGACCGTGTAGCCCACACTTCAAGCTGCTCAATCGCCGCGGCGCGAAACGTGTCCGCGGCGCACAGCAGCACCGTGCGTCCCTGCCCGCGATAGAACGCCGCCAGTTTGCCGGTGGTGGTCGTCTTGCCGGTCCCATTCACGCCCACCATCATCACCACTTCGGGCGCAGCCACCGGCGACGCGTCCTCGGTTGCCACTCCGTCGAGCACCTGCTTCAGTTCCAGCTTCAGCAGCCGCTTCAGCTCGTCACCGCCTTCGATCCCCTGGCGAAGCCCCCGCTGGCGCAGGTTCTCAATGATCGTCCGCGCGGTTTGGGCGCCGATGTCCGCCCGCAGCAGGACCACTTCCAACTCGGCGAGCGACGTCTCGTCGACCTCGCGTGTCAGCGCCAGCACGGCGCCGATCGACTCGGAGAACGAATCGCGCGTGCGTGTTACCGCCTGCCGCATGCGGTCGAAGAAGCCGCGCTTCTCGGGGGCGGTCCCGGACGATTCCCGGCCCGTCTTTAGGTCTTTGCCTTCGTCTGCCGGTTCGGAATCGGGGGTGCGCTTGCCAAAAAGAGAAAAAGCCATACTGCATCCAGTCTAGCAATCGGCCTCGCCTGCGACGCCGGCGCTGCCCTACTCGTCGCGCCCGGGCCGCGCCATCAGCTCGCGGATCGCCTCTTTGGGAGTCTTTCTCTTGTGCAGGATCGCGTCCATTTGCTCCGTGATCGGCATCTCCACGCCGTAGCGCGCCGCCAGACCCAGCGCTGCCGAGGTGCTGCGAATTCCCTCCGCAACCTTGCCCTGCAGGCTCTCCAGAATCTCCGGCAGCGCCCGGCCTTTGCCCAGTTCGGTCCCCACAGTCCGGTTCCGCGAGAGCGATCCCGTGCACGTCAGCACCAGGTCGCCCAGGCCGGACAAGCCCGCCAGCGTCTCCCGCCGGCCGCCGCACGCCACCGCCAGCCGCGTGATTTCGGCAATCCCGCGCGTAATCAGTGCCGCGCCGGAGTTGTATCCCAGGTCCAGCCCATGGACTACGCCGGCGGCCAGCGCGATCACGTTCTTCAGTGCCCCACCCAGCTCCACTCCGGCCACGTCGTCGTTCGTATACAGCCGCAGCGTGGGCGAGCCGAACTCCCGCTGGATGGTCTGCGCCACCCCCGGAACAGCCGACGCGGCGACCACGGCCGTCGGAATCCCCGCCGCCACCTCGGCAGCGAACGACGGCCCGCTCAACACGCCGCACGGGTTGTTCGTCAGCGACGCAATCACCTGCGACATGCGGAGCAGGCTCGGCTCTTCCAGGCCCTTGGTCGCGCTTACGACAATCTGTTCGCGCGTCAGTAGCGGAGCGATCTGGCCGAACACGCCCCTCAAGTGCTCCGACGGAGTCACGCACAGCACAATGTCCGCCTCAAGGACCGCCGCCGGCAGGTCCGACGTCACCAGCACATCCATCGGCACCACATACCCGGGCAGGAACGGCTTGTTCACTCCCGTGTCCCGCATCTCCCTAGCCAGCTCCGGCAGATACGACCACAGCGCGATTTTGTGCCCGCCGCGGCGAGCCAGCGAGATCGCCAGCGCCGTTCCCCAAGCGCCAGCACCCAGAATGCCGATCCGACTCATGCCCCCGCCTTCCATCTTTTACTTCGACCCAAATCGGCTCTCCGTCCCGTTCAGCAGCCGCCGGATGTTCTCATGGTGCTTCACAATCACCAGCAGCGGAATAAATAGAAATCCAAACACCACCATCGGCGTGCGCGACGCCACAAAGTGGAAGCCGAAGAGCGGAAACGTCGCCGAACCCACAATCGACGCCAGCGATACGTATCGCGTCAGCGCAAACACCACCGCAAAAACCAGAAAGATCGCCACTCCCGACGGCCATGTCAGCGCCAGCAGCACGCCCAGCGCGCTGGCCACGCCCTTGCCGCCGCGGAATCCAAGCCACACCGGAAACACGTGCCCCACCACCGCCGCTACCGCGGCCGCCACGGCCACGTCGTACATGCCAGGCGCCAGTTGCTTCGCGATCATTACGCCCGCGAACCCCTTGCCCAGGTCCAGCAGCAGCGTCGCCAGCCCCAACCCCTTCGAGCCCGTCCGTGCCACGTTGGTCGCGCCGATGTTGCCGCTCCCCTGCTGCCGAATGTCCTGGTTGCGGAAGATCCGTACCAGCAGGTATCCAAAAGGGATCGAGCCCAGCAGGTACGCAATTGAAATCGACAGAATCCAGGCTCTCATCGTGGGGGCAAATGCCTTCTTTCTCCAGACCTAGAGTCTACCAAGCCCGGCCCGCTTCTCCTACGCGGCAGCCCGGAAATACCCAACACTCAGCACCCGCTTCACCCCTGATCCTTGCCAGCGGAAATCTGCCCAGACTATAGTGGTTCGCATAGTCTTCCCGATTCCAATTCAAGGAAAGGTCGGCATCCGTCAGGCAAACGGTCTCCGCCATACAGCCGAATCAGTGAGAGATATGAGAACCAGAATCGCCCGCAGAAAGTTTCTTCGTCAGGCCGCTATCGGCACCGCAGGCGTGTGCGTGACCTCGGCGCTCTCGTCGGTCGAGTCGTTGGCCAAGGTCGGCTCCCTTTCGCACCCGGACCCACTGCCTACGCGTCCGCTGGGCCAGACTGGCCACAATGTGCCCCTGTTCAGCCTGGGCGGCCAGGGATTGCTGGAGATTCCCGACCACACGGACGAGGCCGTCGCGATCATCAATCGCGCCATCGACCTTGGCGTGACCTACCTCGATACCTCCTGGTGGTACGGCCATGGGTCGAGCGAGACCTATTATGGCGAGGTGATGAAGACGCGGCGCAAGGAAGTCTATCTTGCGACCAAATCCGACCAGCGCACCTACGATGGCGCAATGCGCCAGCTCGACGAGTCGCTCAAGCGCCTCCAGACCGACCATATCGATTGCTGGCAGATGCATAACGTGCGCACGCAGGCGGACGTGGATGGAATCTTCGCTCCCGAAGGCGCGCTGAAAGCGTTCCAAAAGGCCCGCGACGAAAAGATCACCCGGTTTATCGGCATAACCGGACATCGCAACCCGTTTGTGCTCAGGGATTCCATCGATCGCTTCCAGTTCGACACCATCCTGATGGCCCTCAATGCGGCGGACATTCATCTGGATGGAACGGAAAACGAAACGTCCTTCATCAAGAACCTGCTGCCCCATGCGGTGGAAAAGAAGATGGGCATCATCGGCATGAAGGTGCCCGCGCTGGGCAATATCTTCAAGTCCGGCGCAACCATGCAGCAGGCCATGGGCTACGTGCTGACGCTGCCGGTCAGCACGCTGATCGTCGGCATCAAGACGATTCCCGAGCTGGAGGAAAATGTCCGCATCGCCCGGGACTTCAAACCGTTCAAGCCGGTGGAGATGGCGAGCCTGGAAGAGATGACCAAGCCGATTTTCACCGATGCGACCTTCTTCAAGCGGCAGCACGGTTACTAGCGGACTGGAAGACCGGTGTGACAACCAGCGCTAGAACACGCGCTCGTTGAGTTCACGTGCGCTCCAGCAGGCTGCGCCGCAGCAGCTCCAATGCGTGTTGGCTCGCCCAGAGGCGAATGCGTTCGCGGTCGCCGGTCAGGTTCAACTCGACCGCTCTTGGCTTGGTGTCGCCCGCAAACGAAATAGCCACATACACGAGCCCGATGGGCTTACCCTCATCCGGCCCCACGCCTGGCCCGGGTCCCGCGATCCCGGTAATCCCGACGCCGACCGTCGCGCCGGTCCGGCGGCGAATCCCCTCCGCCATCGCGCGCGCCACGGCTTCGCTGACCGGGCCCTCGGTACGCCACAGCTCCTCGGGGACCTCCGCGAAGGTCGTCTTCAGCCGGTCCGCATACACCACCGCGCCGCCCAGGAAGTAGCGCGAACTGCCCGGCACCGCCGTCAGCCGCTCCGACAGCAGGCCGCCGGTGCAGCTCTCCGCCGCCGCCAGCGTCATGTGGCGCAGGCCGAGCATCAGCAGCACCATCTCCTCCAGGCTCTCGCCGTGCGACGAAAAGATGGCCTCGCCCATCTCGGCCTCGATCTTCTCGGCCAACTCGTCCACGCGCGCCTGCGCCTCCGCGCCGCTCGCCTTGGCGCAGACAAAGTGGAGTTGAATCTCGCCCGACCCGGCGAGTATGGTCGTCTCCACGTCCCGGTACAGCTTGTAGATCGGCGCGGTGCGCGCATCCACCTGCGACTCGGGAATCAGCGCCATGCGCAGCATCCGGCGCGCCATGTGCCGGGCCGGCAGCGTAGCCGCCAGCCGCGGAACGCACTCGGCTTCGTACATTCCCTTCAGCTCCTTCGGCGGCCCCGGGAGCAGAATCACGATCTTGCGGTGGCGGCCGACTACCGTGTCGATGTACTGGCCGGGCGCACTGCCGTTGGCGTTCTCCAGTATCTCGGCGCCGTCGAGCACGTCGGCCTGCTTCGCGTTGTTCGGCGGCATGGACATGCGCCGCGCCGCGAAGCGTTTGTACATCCCGGCGAGAACGTCGTTGTCGCGCCGCAGCCGCAGCCCCAGCGCCGCGCCGACCGCCTCGCGTGTCAGGTCGTCTTCGGTCGGGCCGAGCCCGCCGGAGAAAATGACGATGTCGGTGCGTGCAATCGCCGCACGCGCCGCGCCGGTCAGGTGCTCCAGGTTGTCGCCGACGATGGTCTTGAACGCCACCTGCACGCCCAGCTCGTTCAGCTTCGACGTCAGGTAGAGCGAGTTGGTGTCCTGCCGGTACGGCGTCAGCATCTCCGACCCGGCAGCAATAATTTCAGCAATCATTTCGCCTTACCACAGGGCTCAGAGCCTAGGGCCTACATATTGCATAGACCCGCAACAGGAGAAAATACAGGGCAGTGTACAGAATTACATCCAGTAAGGAGCTAATCACAATTGACACCAGATCGTGGGTCCCAAAGACATCACCTGGCGAAAGCAGGAAATCGCAGGCCGGCCGTAGCGGCCCCACGAAGGCGCCGATCAAGAACAGCGCAAGACAGGTACCTAGACCGCATAGCAGACTGCGAAATAGAAACTTCAAACCAGTTTTCTTCCTTCAATATCCAAAGCCACATGGTACAGCGCGTCCTTGGTGGCGAGTGCTGCGCAGCCATCCTCCAAGAACGCCAGCCCCACGAGATCGTTTCCCGAGACTGCCAGCGAAGCTTCGCGCTTCGGCGTGATGCGGACGATGCCGCGCTGCCCGCGCAGGGACGCGGCGACATACGAATTCCCGGCCACATCGAACGCCAGACCTTGTGCCCGGCCCAACCCCTGGTAGTAGACGGTCGTGTGGCCATCGCGGTCGATGGCGTACACCGACTGGTTGCTGGAGGTGGTTGGCCCGGTGACAAAGAGCGTGCCCTCGTCGTTGAACGCCAGGTGGTACGCGGCGATGCTTGGCTCCAGCGTCGCATACACGAAGATTCCGCGGTCCACGCCGGGGCCTTTGTCCGGCCCGACTTTGAAGATGGTGCCCGACCGGTCGCCCACGTAGAGGTTGCCGTCGCGGTCGAAGGCGATGCCGGTCGCAATGCCCATCCCCTCGGCATAAGTTGACATGGCGCCCGCCGGCGAGATGCGGTACACCGTACCTTCGGCGCGCGAGCTGGCGTAGAGATAGCCATCCGCACCGAACGCCAGCCCGGTCGCGTTCATCAGATCGCGCACGAAGGGCCGCACCTGGAAGTCGCGCGCAATCGCGTAGATCGACACCGGCACGTTCTGCCCGCGCTGGCCCGACACGGTCGCGTAGACATTCCCATCGGCGTCCACCGCGGGGTTCGATACCGGGTGCAGGCCCTCGGCCATCGGGACGGCGATGCGCAGATCCAGCGGGTTGCTCGCGCCCGCGCTTGCGGCGCCATTGCCCACCGAGACGACCACGTTCCCGGAGATCGTGCCTTCGGGAATCCGAATCACGGTCCGTCCCGGCCGGCTCAACGCGAGGTACACCGGCGTGTCTCCCACCATCACCTGCGGCAGCAGCGCCGCACCTTGCCCCTGCAAACCGCTGCCCCGCAGCTCTACTTCGCTGTCCGGCATCGCCGCCGGCGGGCTCAACGACACCAACTTCGGCCCATCTGCCTTCAACCCATGCAATAGAGGACTCATGTCACCCCCAGCCTAGACCGGTGCGCGCCCCAGCGCAAACTAGTGTAGTTCACCGTATAGATGGCCATTGCTTCGCTATTCACACCCCCCGGGGGGGGTGGGGGGTGGGTATGGCTAAGTGGTTCGCGTGCAGCGACATAGCGAAAGCTGTGTCTGTGCATATAAGAAAACAAACGGGTTATCGCAAAAATAAGAAAACAAATGGGTTGGTGGCAAGAATGGAAAAACCCCGGGTGGCCGGGGTTTCCTGTTTTTACTTTACTTGTTAAGTATAGCAGATGGACCATAACTCATCTGCTATCGATTTTCTGGCTGGTTAGTGGTTTAGTTTGATTGAGTTAGGCAGGATTATGGGGGCTGCGGGGTATTGACAACCGCAGTGCCGTGGCTCAGGAAGGAAAGGCCCATGGGGACAACTCTAAGGTGTGGCGCCTTGGGAGATTTTTATGGCGCGCTTTCAGCGCTCCGGTGCATTCCTGGGCTTCCAACCTAGGCCTTCGGCCTAGGCTGGTATATGTCGCGCTTTCAGCGCTCCGGTGCATTCCTGGGCTACCAACCTAGGCCTACGGCCTAGGCTGGTATAGGTCGCGCTTTCAGCACTCCGGTGCAGTCCTGGGCTACCAACCTAGGCCTTCGGCCCAGGCTGGTATATGGCGCTTTTTCAGCGTTTTGCGACGGTTATGAGGGTTGCAAAATCACGGTCACACGAGAATGTGGGCCTTGGGATCGTTGGCGACAGGCGAACAAGGGAGGGGGGAGAAACGGTGTGTCGCACGGGACACAGACTTCTACCCGGACGCATAGCGCTAGAACCAACGCCCCAACGCCAGCCCGACCGCGAGCGCAAGCAACCCCGCGGCTACATCGTCCAGCACGATCCCGGTCCCCTCGGGCAGTGCCTCAAGCTTGCGGATCGGCCACGGCTTCCAGATGTCGAACAGGCGGAACAGCACCAGGGCAAGAAGCGCATGGCGCCAGTCCGGCCGCACCGCGATCAGCGCAATCCACTGGCCGGCAACCTCGTCGACCACCACAAAGCCGGGGTCTTCGCGCCCCGCCTCGCGCGCGACCATCGTCGCGGCTGGAATGCCGATCAACGTCGCCGCCAGCGCCGCCAGCCCCGTCCCCACAGCCAGCGCACTCATCCCAGGATGGAACGCCAGCGCCGCCGCCATCCACAGCAGCACCGCGGCCAGCGACCCATACGTCCCCGGCCCCGGCTTCAGCAGCCCTACGCCGAACCACGTCGCGACCGCCCACGCCCAGCCGGTCTTCTTTACGCCAATCGCCTCAGCCACTACTCTCCGTCCCCGGAACCCGAGCCGGGCCCGGAGCTCGACAGGCCGCGATCCCGCAGGCCCTCCAATTCGTCAAGCAGGTCGGGATCATGAATCGGCGAACTGATCACGTACCCGCCCGAAGCCCACTTGCCCAGGTCGATCACGCGGCAGCGGTCCGAGCAGAACGGAAAGTCCTCGCTCCCGGCGAGCACAATCGTCCGGCAGGTCGGGCAACGCAGCGTTTTCAGCTTTTTCGCCATGAAACTATTCTAAAACCGCCGAGCCTCAAAGCCCATAGACCTCGATCGCATTGCCGCCGAACACACGCGCCCGCTCGAATTCGCTGAACGGAGCGAAGTAGTCGCGGAGGGCTGCCCACCACTGGGCATATTCGCTCGCCACCAGGCACACGGGCCAGTCCGACCCCGCCAAAAGCCGCTCCGGCCCAAACGCCTCCACCACGACATCCAGATACGGCTTCAGCGTCTCCGGCGTCCAGGCCGCCTTTCCTGCAACCCGCCAGTCCGCTTCAGTCACCATGCCCGACACCTTGCACCAGACATTCTGGCGCTGCCCGAGCTCCATGATGCGCGACGCCCACGGCTGGAGCACACCGCCGGCGATCGGCGGCTTGGCCACGTGGTCCAGCACAAACGGCTGGGCGGGATGTTCATCGACAAAGTCGATGGTCTGTGGGAGGTGGCGCTCGTAGATCAGGATCTCGTACACGAGCCCGCTGCCTTGCATCGTCCGAATGCCGGAGTTGAAGTCCTCGCGGAGGATGTAGTGCTCGTCCCTCTCGCCCTGAATGACGTGCCGCAGACCCTTCAGCTTGGCGCGCCCGTCGAACTCCTCCATGCAGCCGGGGAAGTCCTCGCCGGCAATGGGCGCCCAGCCGACTACGCCGCGGATTTGGCCGCAGCCGTCGGCCAGGTCCAGCAGCCAGCGCGTCTCTTCCAGGGTCTGCCGCGCCTGCACAGCGATGGTGCCGTCGATGCCAGCCGAAGCCATGGCCACCTTGAGATCGGCCGGCAGGAAGTCCCGCTGCAGCGGCTGCATCGAGTCATCGATCCACCCATATTCCTCCGGCGTGTACCGCCAGAGATGGTGATGCGCATCGATGGTTCCGGCTGGTTTGGTTGCGTTCATGCGGACCCCCGCCTCAGTCTACAGAATCGCCGCCTGGACCGAGGGACTCCTGCGCGGCAAAATATTTACATTCAGCCCCTGTCCCATCGTCGCATCAGAGCTTATGATGGCCGAACCGCAAATTCGAGGGAGATATCCATGGCACCAAAGAGCAAAGCACCGAGTTTCGCCGCAGAACCGCGCCAACTGCTCGCCGGCAGCGAGAAGGCGCCCTTCCAAGTCCCCTCCGGCAAGCCCGCAACCGGCAAGCTTACGGTCTCCGTCATCGTCCGCCGCAAGAATCCCATCAACCCCAAACGCCTGGGCAAAGACCGCGTCACCCGCGCCGACTACAAGCGGAAGTATGCCGCCGACAGCGCCGATCTGAAGCAGATCCGCGCCTTCGCCAAGGAGTTCGGCCTCACCGTAGAGCGCGACACTCCCAAACCCGAGCGTCGCACCGTCCTGCTGACCGGCAGCGTGGCCGCGATGCAGAAGGCCTTCGGCGTCGAGCTTAAGCGCGCCACGGTCGACGGCGCAACCTACCGCGTGCGGGAGGGGGGAATCCATCTGCCCGCCAGCCTAGCGAAGGCCGTCGTCGCCGTCCTCGGCCTGGACAACCGGCCGCAGGCCAAGCCCCACTTTCGTGTGCGCAAAAGTCCTTCCGCAGCCGACGGCGTCCACCCCAGAGCCGCCACAACCGACCCCTCCTACACGCCGCCGCAGGTCGGCCAGCTTTACCAATTCCCAACTACCGGCGCCGCCGGCCAAACTATCGGCATCATCGAGCTCGGTGGAGGCTTTCGCGCGGCGGACATTACGGCCTACTTCAAAACCCTGGGAATCGCCGCGCCCAGCGTCACCGCCGTCTCGGTCGACAAGGGCAAAAACGCGCCCTCCAACGCCAACAGCGCCGACGGCGAAGTGATGCTCGACATCGAGGTCGCGGCCTCCGTCGCACCCGGCGCAAAGATCGTTGTCTACTTCACGCCCAATACCGACCAAGGCTTCATCGACGCGATCTCCACCGCGGTTCACGACACCACCTATAAACCCAGCGTAATTTCCATCAGCTGGGGTGGCGCGGAATCCACCTGGACCCAGCAGTCCATGACTGCGCTCGATGCCGCGTGCCAGTCCGCCGCCGCGCTCGGCATCACCATCACGGTGGCCGCTGGCGACGACGGTTCCTCGGACGGAGTAACCGACGGGGCCAACCACGTCGACTTCCCGGCCTCCAGCCCGCATGTCCTGGCTTGCGGCGGCACCAAGCTCATCGGCTCCGGCTCGACGATTACCTCCGAGGTCGTCTGGAACGAAACCGCCGCGAAGGAGGGCGCCACTGGCGGCGGCGTCAGCAATGTTTTCCCGCTGCCCACCTGGCAGGCCACTTCCAAGGTGCCCGCGCCCACCGTCGCCGGCGGCGGCCGCGGTGTGCCTGACGTCGCAGGGGACGCAGACCCAACCACCGGCTACAGCGTCCGTGTCGACGGCCAAACCTCGGTGATTGGTGGAACCAGCGCCGTCGCGCCGCTGTGGGCCGGCCTCATCGCCATCAACAACGCGACGAACAAGACAACCGCCGGCTTCGTGAATCCCGCCATCTACGCCGCCAAGGCGAAGCCGGCGTTCCACGACATTACCTCCGGTAACAACGGCGCCTTCAGCGCCGGCCCGGGCTGGGACGCCTGCACCGGCCTTGGCTCGCCCATCGGAACCGCGTTGATCGCGCTTTTGGCCGCTGCCACCCCTAGCGCCCGCAAAGCCGCCGCCGCAAAGGCCGCCGCAAAGAAACAGGCCCCGCAGAAGCCGGCCTCGAAAGCAGCCGCCGGAAAGGCCGCCGCGGTCAAGAAACGGAGGTAGCCCGCACCATCCCCCAAACCCGTCGCCACCGCCGGGCCAGCTACTTGCCGCTATACAGCATGTCCTTGATCGCCGCGCGTCGCGCCGCGTTCGCCTCACGCGAGGTCTTGAGCACATCGTCGCCGCCAGCCTTGCCCACCGGACCCTCGGCCTCAGGCTCGCTGCATTGCGGACAGCGGTTGGCAAAGCCGGGCTTATCCGGCTTCAGTTCGAACTCTTCTTCGCACACCGCGCACACTCTGATTGGAAACGGCATTGAATCTCCCCCAAATTGGAGTCTTTATAATACGACTCTCGCCCTGGAAACTGAACCCAAAATCGCTCTCCCAAAGCACCGGCGCCTACGCCCCCGCTTAGCTGGAATGCAATCTTCCAACCCATCGATCCCGAATTCGAACCCCGCCGCTTTTGCGATCTCTATTCCCATCCGCCTGCAATCGTTTTATTCTTCTCGGATACCCCAAACCGTTTGCCCCCTATGCCTGAACCCGGCCCCATTATCGGAACATCGCCCATCCGTAAAGAGGGCCGCGCCAAAGTTACGGGCCGTGCCCAGTACGTCGACGACATCACCCTTCCCGGCATGTGGTACGGAGCCACCGTCCGCTCCACTATCGCCCGCGGCCGCATCACCTCCATCTCGTTCGATCCGGCCATCGACTGGTCCCAGTTCATCATCGTCACCGCGGGAGACATCCCGGGCGAGAACACCATCGTCCACCTCACGACGGACCACCCGTGCCTCGCTGCCGAATTCATCAACCATCCTGCCGAGCCGATCCTATTGCTCGCGCACCCGGACAAAACCGTGCTGCACGCGGCCGTCGAAGCAGTCCACATCACCTACGAAGAGTTCCCCGGCGTCTTCAGCATCGAAGACTCCGAACTGGGCGCCGCCGGCGACGAATCGAAGATCATCTGGCGGGGAGAGCCTGCCACCGATCCCAAGCACAACGCCGCAGCGAACACCTTCAAGACCTTCCTGATGCGTTCCAGCGACGAACCTGTCGCGCACGACGCCGCGATCGCAGCCGCCTTCGCCGCCGCCGATTTCATCGTCGAAGGGGAGTACCGCACCGGCGCGCAGGAGCAGCTGTACATTGAAAACAACGGCGTCATCGCAGAAGCCTTCCGCGCACCCGACGGCTCGCTCGAATCGGTTACTGTCTCCGGCTCCATGCAGTGCCCGTACTACCTGGTGCATGCGCTGGAGCTGGTCTTCCATCTGCCCGCGGAAAAATGCCGCGTCATCCAAACTGAGACCGGCGGGGCCTTCGGCGGCAAGGAGGATTTCCCCTCCGTCATCGGTTCGCACGCGGCGCTGCTCGCGATGAAGTCCGGCCACCCGGTCAAGATCTGCTACGACCGCGCCGAAGACCTGATCGCCACCACCAAGCGCCACCCGAGCCGCACGCGCCACCGGACGGCAGTCTCGAGAGAAGGCAAGCTCCTCGCCGGCGAGATCGAAGTCGTCATCGACGGCGGGGCTTACGTCACACTCTCGCCCGTCGTTCTCTCCCGCGCCACCATCCACGCGCCCGGCCCCTACCGCTGGCCGCACCTTACGGTTCGCGCAAAAGCGATGGCCAGCAACGTCGCACCGCACGGCGCGTTTCGCGGCTTCGGAGCGCCGCAATCGTTGTTCGCACTGGAACGCCACATGGACAAGATCGCAGGCGTCGTCGGCCTCACGCCGGAAGAGTTGCGCCGCCGCAACTTTCTGGCCACGGGCGATCACACCGCGACCGGCCAGCACCTCTCCGACCCGGTCGACATGCAGGGGCTGCTGACGCGCGCGCTCACGGAATCCAACTACCACCAAAAGCGCGCCGAGTTCGACCGGGCAAATTCCACTTCGACCATCAAGCGGGGGATCGGCTTCGCGGCCTTCATGCACGGGTCTGGTTTTACGGGTTCAGGGGAACGCCGGCTCAACTCGCTGGTCAAGATCGAACTCACCGCGGAGGGCCGCCCGCGCATTCTGGTCTCATCAACCGAGTTCGGCCAGGGCACCAACACCATCCTCTCGCAGGTCTGCGCGCAGACTCTTCGCATCCCTTATGAAGAAGTCCTGGTTGCCCAGCCCGACACCAGCATCGTCCCCAATTCCGGCCCCACCGTCGCCAGCCGTACCGCCATGATCGTCGGGAAATTGGTGGAGCGCGCGTCCGAATCCATGCTGGCCACGCTCGCGCCCTATCTCGCGAACACCGCGCAAATCGCCGACTTCGACTATTCCGCTGCCCGCGAAGTTCCGTCCACCTATACTCCCGCCGACTTCAAGCGCGCCGCGCAGGCCTACCTGGCCCAGCATGGCCCGCTCGTGGCCGAAGCCCGCTATGAGGCCCCAGGCAACATCTTCTGGGACGACGACCAATATCGCGGCGACGCTTACCCCAGCTACGCCTGGGCCGTGTACGTCGCCGAGGTCGCCGTGGACACGCTCACCTACATGGCCGAGGTTACCGACTTCCACGCGCTACAGGAGGTGGGCAAGGTCATCCACCCTGTCCTAGCGAAGGGACAGATCGAGGGCGGGGTCGCGCAGGGAATCGGCTACGCCCTCTACGAAAAGTGCGAGTACAAAGACGGCCTGATGCGCAACAACCAGATGACCAACTACATCATGCCCACCTCCGCCGACCTGCCGCCCATCCACGTCCACTTCGAGGAAACGCCCAGCATCCACGGCCCTTCCGGCGCCAAAGGCATTGGCGAACTCCCGATGGACGGCCCCGCGCCCGCGATCCTGAACGCTATCGAACACGCCACCGGTGTCTCCTTTACCGAGATTCCCCTGCTGCCTGAGGACATCTTCGAGCGCATGACCGCAATCGCCGGCTCTGGCGCCGAAGACCTGAACCCGGCGGTCGACCTCGACACCAAAACCGAGGTTCCCGTATGAAGATACCTGCCATTGCTGCCTTGATGCTCATCGCCTGCACCGCCTCGGCGCAACAAGTGCCCGACATGAAACCCGGCGACACCTGCGAAAAACTCCGCGCCAGCTACGGCAACGAGTCTTCGCAGGATGGTCCGGCCCATATTTGGATGGAGGACGCCGTCGAAATCAGGGTGCTCGTCAAACCGGGCGGCCCGTGCGTAGCGGGCTTTGTCGAGTATTCCATCCAGCCTGGCCACGCCTTCAGGACGAGCTATGGAATCGTCCTCGGCAAAGACACCATCGCCGAAGCCAGAATGAAGCTGAAGGGCCACATCGACGCCAACAGCTACATGTCCCTCCGTGGAGAGGGCAAGGCATACGGGCAGCTCGTGGTTGCGCCCAGCGCGGCCTGCCCCTTTACCGTTACCTACAGCTGGCTGCTGAGCCCGGCCGTTGCGGATAGACTCAGCGCACCACCCAAACTCACCGATTTCACCAACGAGCCCGCCATGGTTTATTCGATCAGCTCGCAATAAACGCCAAAAATGACCTCCATCACCCTTACCGTCAACCGCGAAACCCACACCATCACCGCCCCGCCGATGAAGCGGCTGCTCGATGTGCTCCGCGAGGACCTTCATCTCACCGGCGCGAAGGAGGGCTGCGGCGAAGGCGAGTGCGGCTCCTGCTCCGTGCTGATGAATGGAGAGCTGGTCAACTCGTGCCTCGTCCCTATCCTGCAGTGCGAAGGCGCGAGCATCATCACCATAGAAGGGATCGCCCACCTCGCAGCCGAAGGGGAAGAACTGCACCCCATCCAGCAATGCTTCCTGGAGCACGGCGGGGCCCAGTGCGGCATCTGCACTCCCGGCATGATTCTCGCTACCCACCACCTGCTGCAGAAGCACCCACACCCAACCCTCGAACAGATCCAGGAGGGCCTTGCCGGAAACCTCTGCCGCTGCACCGGCTATATGCGCATCTTTGAAGCTGTCCAACAAGCCGCTGACTCCGCTCCGCACGAACGTCGAACCTAGGCCCATGCGCTCAAACGTTCTGGAATACGATCTGATTCAGCCCGCGACTCTACCCGCGGCGTTGGAAGCCCTCGCGCAAAACCCGGGCCTGACCCCCATCGCCGGCGGCACGGAGCTGATGGTTGCACTGGCAGCCGGCCGCCTCGCGCAGAAGCAGTTTCTCTCCATCCATCGGCTTAGCGAACTCCGCTTCATCGAGGTCACCCCGACGGCCGTCACCCTCGGCTCCGGAACCACCTTCACCGACATCCGCAAGCATCCCGTCATCGCCAACGACTTCCCGCTGCTCGCTCGCGCCGCAAGCTGGACCGGTTCCATCGCCAACCAGAACCGCGGCACATTAGGCGGCAATATCGTGAACGCCTCGCCGGCCGCCGACTCGCCGCCCGCGCTCCTGGTCTACGATGCCTCGGTCACCCTCATCTCAGCCCGCGGCGCGCGCACCCTGCCCTATCGCGACTTTCACGTGAGTTACAAGAAGACCGCACTGGCGCCCGACGAACTTCTTTTCAGCATTAACCTCGAACGCCGCTTCTCCGCCTACCGCTCCTACCTCCGAAAGATCGGCACGCGCAACGCGCAAGCCATCTCGAAGGTTGCGCTCGCGTGCCTGGCGCTGGTGGAAAACGGCGCTGTCAGCGACATAAGAATCGGCGCCGCCTCGCTCCGCGAAACGCCTACCCGGTGCGCTGCCGCCGAACAGGCAATCCTCAACCAACCTGTTACCGGGCAGACCATCGCCGCCGCCCGCGCCGCGCTCCTCACCGAGGCCCGCCCCATCGACGACATCCGTTCCACCGCCAAATACCGCGCCGCGGTCGCCGCCAATCTTCTTGAGGAGTTCCTCAGGACGCTTCTGGGTTAGCCGAACAGCTCCAGTGCACGCGCAAGATCGTCCGGTGTGTCGATATCGAGTTCGCCATGCGCCAGGTCCTCGGCGCGAGCATCAGCGAGCAGAGTCCGGGCCCCGACGTCGCCGGCGAGTGCCATAAGGCCGCTGAAGTATTTCTTCGGAAAGTATGCCGGAACCCCATTGCGCCCGGCATAGCGTGAGGCCTTGACCTCCTGCTCGATCATCAACAGCCGTAAATGCTCCGAGTTGGCGGCCGGCTGATCGCATGTCATCAGCAGAACGCCTTCCGCATCTTTTGCGATAAAGCCGAGCGTCCGTACTCCGAGCCGAATTGAGCTCGCCATTCCTTCCTTCCACTCGTCATTGATCACAGGCACAGCATCCCCAAGCGAGCTGGTGGCAAGTATCTCCACGTATGCGGCTCCGAGGACTACAACCACCGGATCGCAGCCGGCCTCACGCGCCGTGCGCACCGCGCGTTCGAGCAGCGTTTCGCCGCTGATGACGACGAACTGCTTGGGCACGCCGAGACGGGTCGAAGCTCCGGCCGCCAACACCACCGCGGCAATCATTTTGCGAGGCCCAGCGCGCACTGCGTCTGCAGATAACGCGAGGCTCCGCCCTTCGCGATCAGCTCGGCCACGCGCTCCGCGGTCAGTCTGCGCGACGAACCCAGCCTGCCCTCGCGCCAGGCCTGCACCTCGGCGACGATGGCCAGCGCGATCGCTTCCGCGCCATCGCCGCCAAGGTCGAGGCCAACCGGCGCCCAGACTCTTTCGCAACACTCGGCTACGCTGCAACCCAGCGCCGCCGCGGCTTCGCTGACGAGCAGGCTGCTGCGATGCGACGCTCCCAGCAGCCCGATATAGCCGGGCATCTCGCTGCCGCCGAGCAAGGCGGTGAGCAGCGCGCGGTCCTGCTCGTAGCTATGGGTCATAATGACGGCGGCGTCTGCCGGTGCAAGTCCAAGGTCCGCGACCGAAGCGGTGGTGAGAACCTGTTCAGCGCCGGGAAAGCGCTCCGGACGCGCCAGTCGCGCCCGGCCCTCGGCGACGACAATGCGCCAGCCGAGTTGCGCCGCCATCGCTACCACCGGCCTGGCGTCATCGCCGGCGCCAAGCACAAACAGCCGTTGCGGCGGCGAAAGCGTCTCGCAATAGATACGCGGCCCGCCGGGCAGGATGCCGGGGATCCAATTTGTGATGTTTATCGTTGCAAGTTCCTCCGAGGACAGCGAACCGCTGGCATAGATCAATGTGCCGGCGGCGGTGAAGATGGCCCGTGCGAGGGGCTTGCCCTCCAGCGGCAGCCAGGTTACGACGCGGAACTCCGCGCCGGAGAGCGAATCTTCCATCGCGCCCATCAAGGCGCGGCTCTCGGGAGAGCCGGCAGGTTCGAGAAGCAGATCGACAACGCCGCCGCAGCCGAGCCCGAAAGGAATCTCCGCGGTGTCGTCGAAGAGGGTGGAATAGCGTTCCGTGACCGCGCCGTCGCGCACCATCCATGCGGCCTTGCGCACTACCTCGGCTTCGAGACAACCTCCGCTGATGGTGCCTGCGTACTCACCTTGGGAGCCGATGAGGAGGTGCGCACCAGGCCGGCGATACGACGAGCCCTGAATGCGCACAAGGGTGACCAGCACCTTGGCCGAGTGCTGCTTACCCATGCGGACGATGCGGCGCCGATCGACCATAAGTAGGAAGAGTCTATACCTTCTCGGAGAAGGTATGAATGCCGCATTCCAGCTTCTTGCCGCCCCAGCGGCCGCTCCGTGCATCGGCGCCGGCCTCGGGAATCGCAGTGCAGGGCTCGCAGCCGATGCTGGTGTAGCCGCGCGCGTAGAGTTCCAGTTTCGGAATCGAATGGGCCTCGGCATAGGCATCGACTTGTGCCATCGTCCAGTCGGCGAGAACGCTCACCTTCTTCATCTGCTTGCCGGCAGGGGTGCGGTGATCTTCGACCTTGCGCAGGTGGGCGCGGGTGGGCGACTGCTCCCGGCGCAGGCCGGTAAACCACCAGTCGAAGGGCTCGAGCGAGCGCACAAGCGGCTCAACCTTGCGGATGGCGCAGCACTCAGCGGGTTGCACGATGTAGAGAAGACCATGCTGCGCCTCGTGCTCTTTGAGCGTCGTCTTGGGGAGCGCATTGATGAGGTTCAGGTCCCATTCGGCGGCCATGCGGTCACGGTAGGCGAGGAGTTCCTTGAAGTGATAGCCGGTTTCGAGGAAGATGACCGGCACGCGGGGAAGGCGCCGGCGCAGCATGTGCAGCACGACCATATCTTCCGTCTGAAAGCTCGACGTGAGACAGATGGGCGCGCCCGCGGACTCGCACACGACCTTCTCGACCAGTTCCCCGGCGGTGAGGGTTTCGTAATTTGTAGCGGATTCAGTTACGCTCATCGGTTCCCCAATGCACCCATAACGGTGGTTTCGTCTTGATCGCGCTCCACGCGGAGAATACCGGCGAAGGCTTCGATCTCAGGGAGCATGGCTTGCGGGAGGATGCGCGCGGAAACGGCGACGATGCCCGCAAGCGAAAGCGCGCGGATGACGGACGGAACGGCCGACTCCGCGATGAGTGGGTCGTCGATGAGGACGGCGCGGACGCCGCGGGCAAGCAGTGCATCGCGGACGCGGGCGGCGCGCTCCGGCTGGCCGGCGAGCAGGATAAGCGATGCGGTTTCGGACTCAGCCGATGCCTCCGCGACGTTTTCGAGCGCGCCTGAGATCATGACGGCTCCAACCGTCGCGTTGGTCAAAGGATCGATCAGGATGAGCGAGCCGGTTTCGCGGCACTCGCGATAGCTGTCGAAGAAGAGCGGAAGATTGGTCTCGAACTCAACCTCGGCGATCTCGTTCATTGCAATGGAGCCGGAGGGAAGGCGGTCAAGCGTGTTGACGTCCACGCGGTAGCGGATTGCGCGCACGGTTGCGCGAACCGTTCGCGTGGTGTGTTTGGCGATGTAGGCGCGGCCGGGCACCAGCGGGTCTTCGTGCATCCAGACGACCATGGCGCGGAAGTGGTTGCTGACGCCGGGAAGCTCAGCCGGCGCGGAGCTTGCCTTGACGAGCATTTCGCCGCGGCTGAGGTCGATTTCGTCGGCAAGTTCGACGCTGATGCTCTGCGGACAGGAAGCGGCAGGAAGGTCTCCGTCGTAGGTGACGATGCGGCGCACGGTAGACTCGCGGCGCGAGGGCAGAGCCATGACGCGATCGCCGGCACGCAGAGTGCCACGCGCCACGTGTCCGGCAAAGCCACGGAAGTTCGCGTCCGGGCGCAGGACAAGCTGCACGGGGAAACGCATGGGGCCGGTGGTTTCGGCCAACGCCAGAGGCACCGTTTCGAGGTATTCGAGGAGGGTCGGCCCGACATACCAGGGCATTGCCGTTGTGGGCGCGACTACATTCTCGCCTTCGAGCGCGCTGACGGGAATGACGGTGACGTCGGGCAGCCCGAGATGGTTGCAGAGCGCCATGAAGTCGCGGCCGATGGCTTCGAACTGCTGCTGGGAGTAGTGGACAAGGTCCATCTTGTTGACGGCGGCGACGACGTGCGGGATGCCGAGCAGCGACGCGATGTAAGTGTGGCGGCGCGATTGGGGGAGCAAGCTGCCGGCCTTGGCGAAGGCTTTGGCATCGATAAGGATGATGGCGACGTCGGCAGTGGATGCGCCGGTGGCCATGTTGCGGGTGTACTGCTCGTGGCCGGGAGTGTCGGCGATGATGAACTTTCGCTTCGACGTGGAGAAGTAGCGGTAGGCGACGTCGATGGTGATGCCTTGCTCGCGCTCGGCCTTGAGGCCGTCGGTGAGCAGAGAAAAGTCGACGTGGCCGTTGGCGGCGCGATTGACGCGGCTGTTCCTCACCGCGGCGAGCTGGTCTTCGTAGACGCTCTTGGTGTCGTGAAGGAGGCGGCCGATGAGGGTGGACTTGCCGTCGTCGACCGAGCCGGCGGTGGTGAAGCGGAGCATCTCCTGGCCGAGGTGCGCGTCGAGAAAGTTCTGAAAGGCGTGCGAGGCGGCGTAGTGCTCAGGAAGCGCAGCGGTGTATGTGCTCATTAGAAGTAGCCCTCCCGCTTCTTGACTTCCATGGAGCCTTCCTCATCGTGATCGATGGCGCGGTTTTCGCGCTCGCTGCGGCGGAAGCCGATGAGTTCCTCGATGATCTTGGGCAGCGTGTCGGCATCGCTGCGGATGGCGCCGGTGCAGGGTGCGCAGCCGAGGGAGCGCATGCGGACCTTCATGTTTTCGACCCTCTCGCCGGGGAAGAGCTTGAAGTCCTGGTGGACGAAGGTGAGTGCGCCGCCGCGGATGACGATGGGACGTTCCTTCGCAAAGTAGAGCGGTACGATGGGGATCCTTTCCGCGTAGAGATAGAGCCAGATGTCGAGCTCGGTCCAGTTGGAGAGGGGAAAGACGCGGATGGATTCGCCTTTGCGCAGGCGCGAGTTGTAAATGCTCCACAACTCAGGGCGCTGGTTCTTGGGGTCCCACTGGCCGGAAGAATCGCGGAAGGAGTAGACGCGCTCCTTGGCGCGCGATTTTTCTTCGTCGCGGCGGGCCCCGCCGAAGGCTGCGTCGAAGCCGCCTTCTTCGAGCGCATCGAGAAGACTCCGGGTCTTGAGCAGGCCGCAACAGTTCTGCGTGCCGAGCGTATAGGGGTTGGCGCCGGCGGCGAGGGCCTTCTCGTTGCGATGAACGATCAGGTCCGCTCCGATCTCGCGGGTGTACTCGTCGCGAAAGCGAATCATCTCTGGAAATTTGTAGCTGGTATCGACGTGGAGCAGCGGGAACGGAATCTTGCCCGGATAAAAGGCCTTCTGCGCGAGGCGCAGCATGACCGACGAATCCTTGCCGATGGAATAGAGCATCACCGGCCGCGCGAACTCGGCGACGGCTTCGCGAAGGATGGAGATGCTTTCGGCCTCGAGCGCCTGGAGATGATTCAGCCGGGCCGCGTGAATCTCGTACGTCTCCGACTCCGCCGTCGCCAGGATCGTCATAGAGGTTGTGGTCTCCGTCGCGCTCAGAAGAAGAGATGCAGGCCGCGACCGCTAAGAATCAAAAGGAATTGGAAGGAAGGGGGATGAGATGGCTAAAATCGACAGAGGTCGCCCAGCGCGGCTGGACAACAACAATTCGTGCACAGATATACGAAACTCATCGACTTTTATTATATAGGGTGCAGTGCCGAGCGGCAATGATGGATGACTGCGCGGGTTGGAGCGGCTACAGAGCCCGGCTTGGCGAAGTCGCCGCGCATGGCAGAGGGAATCTCTGCTAAACTGCTTGAGTCGGCATTGCGATTGAGCGAGTCTTCCCACGGCTTGCGAAGTACCCCATCACACCGGCATCCAAGTGCATCGATAATCGGGGCGTAGCGCAGTCTGGTAGCGCACCTGCTTCGGGAGCAGGGGGTCGTTGGTTCGAATCCAATCGCCCCGACCATTTAAGACGGAGAATGAACGGCGCCACGGGTCAGTGGCGCGGCTCCCCTCTAGTTTGCGCGCACGGATAGGGCGTATGTGGCGGAGTGCACCAGGAACCCGTCAGTTGCCGACACGGTGATGGTATAGGCGCCCGGCGCGGTGTAGGTTGAATTCTGAGCGGGCAGCTTTCCCGAGCATCCCGTTGTCGACAAGCCGATCGCCGCCAGCAGCACGGTCATCAGGACGGAACGCACGACGATGCGGGAGGTGCGGCGCGTTCGCCATAACAGCCAGCCGCTGAAAGCAGCAATCAGCCACATTGCACGCGAGCCGCCAAAGCCACCATAGCCGATGACGGTGTACTGCGACGTAGTCGTCAGACTGACGACCACAGTGGTGGTTTCCGTCGGGGTGACCGACCCCGTGGCCAGGCCGCATCCCGATGCGGACGCGCCCGCGATGGTGCAAGTGAGCGAGAGCGGCGCCGCGAAGCCGGCCAGCGGGGCCAGGGTCGCGGTGGTGCTGGCGCCATCGCCGGCGACCACAGTCCCGGACGTGGGGTTGAGGGTGATCGTGAAGTCGATGCCATTGCCGGTCAAAGCCGCGCCAAGGCCGCTGTAGAGCAGACTGGTGGAATTGACGCCAACCGTGCCGCTCTGGGGACCGGTGGACGTGGGCAGGAAGGTCACTTTGACGGGGCAGGTTGCGCCCGCAGCGAGTGTTGGTCCGCAAGCAGCGGTGCTGACGGAGTACTGGCCCGTGGTGACAAAAACCGGGACCGGAAGCGGGCCGGAGGCAAGGCTCGCCAGGGTCAGCGTTTGCGAAGCGGAGTTGCCGACATCCAGGCTGCCGAAGGTCAGCGAGTTCGCCGAGAAGGAGTAGCCGGGCGTGCCAGTGCCGGTGAGCGACGCAGTCAACGAATTCCCGCCGGAGACCACCGTCAGGGTCGCCGCACCCGGCCCCAGCGTGCTGGGCGTAAACGCAACCGTAATCGTGCAACTCGCCCCGGCCGCAACCGAACCGCAACTGTTGGAGGCAATTGTGAAGTCGCTATCGCCGGTAATCGTCGCCGACGACACCTGCGAGGTGAAGCTGGAATTGTTCATCCAGGTGAAGGTCTGCGTTGGGGCGGGGAACCCGACCGCCTCCGAGCCGAAGTTCTGAGACGTTGGCGACATCGTGGGCTGGCCGCCGTCGTCGGTCAACTCGAACAGCATGTACTCCAGCAGCTTTTCCTGCGGCGTCATCGTGGTGCCGGAGCCGCATTCGGTAGGAAAGTATTGAGTGGGCGAACTGGAGCCGCCCTCCACGTGATACTCGTTGAAGAGGACGCGACCGCATTGATTCACTCCGGAGCCGGGGGCCGCGAGTGGCGTATCGAAGACGAATTGCATCACCGGGTTGCCGTAGGTCGGGTCGTTAAGCGCCAGCCAGGACTGCGTCGGCGCGATTACACCGGTTGTGTCGACTCGAAGCGTATCGAGCGCCATCTGCCCCGGCGTAGTGGTGACGCCGAGGTTTTGCAGCCAGGTCTGAAGCGTTTGTCCGCCGGTGAAACTGGTGTCGACGGTGGCGGTGCCGGAGGTGAACGAGGCGATACTTGGGGACCAATTGGCGACGCCGTTGAATGCGCCGTTCTGGTACATCCATACATAGCTGTAGTGGCTGGAATAGACGCGACCGCCGTTATTCGCGAAGTTGATGAAGTTGGAAAGTTCCTGCGTTCCCAGCGTTCCCCCCACCACATCCCCGATGGGGGTTCCCTGGCACGGCAGCATCAGCACATCGTACTGGCTCAGGGTCGAGTAATTCTCCATCAACGATGCCTGGGTCGGAGTCGAAGAACTGATCGCCGATCCCGGGCTGGCGCTTCCGGTAAAGAAGTTGATCCGGCCGGGGCCCGTGGGGTCAGTGAACTCGGACTCGTTGACCCCCATCTTCAGCAGCACGCACTCCACCTGGTCGACCGCGCCGGTGGCGATGGCAATCAGGGGAATGTCGCCCTGCGTATGGTTCTCCGGCATGACGGCGAAAGAGGGGGGCAATGCGGTATTTACGCAGGCGGTGGTGCTGGGGATGGTCAACTGCCGCCGCCAGCGGCCGGAAACAATGACCAGCGGGATACTGCTGCCTACCGGCACATCGATCAACGTGAAATTGCCGTTTACGTCGGTCTCGGTGCCCACCAGCGGCGTACCCGAGGGCGGCGCGCCAACCAGCGGACAACTGACTCCGGGGGTGAAAGGAGCTACTGCGGTGGTGGGAATGTAGACGGTGACGTTCGGCAAGGGGTCCGTGCCGTTGGGCGCATAAACGGTGCCACTGACTGAAGTAGTGGCGCTTCCCGGGCAGGTCATCTGGCAAGCCGAACCGATACACGTCTGGGCCGCGGCGGGAGCGCCGGACGCCAGCCAGACAATAACCAGGACAATCAGCAGAGCAAAGCGAGAACGCATAGAGTAGCCAGCCAAGTGAACCATGAGACCTGTTACCATGCGCAAGAGTTTACATAGCGGTTGGTTTTCGCCGCGGTATTTTCGCGCAGGCGCGGAAGTCCGGCGTTTATGGCTGTCGATAAGGATACTCCGCGCCGGTTATTTTGGCTCCACAATTCGGATTCGAGCGCAATCCGGGCCGCCTCCGGTGTTACTCTGGCGCAGCCCGGTAATCGCCACAGTGCCGGGATCGTCTATGCCAGGCAGGAGAGAGGGATGAACGACGGGCCGCCTCGGGGAGAAACCCTCCTTCGTCGCCACAACCAACGCGACAGTGAACTTCGGGCCGCGGCGAGACCGCAGCGATGGGCAATGACGGCAGCGCTCCTGGCCCTCGCAGCGGTCTTCTGCGCTCCTTTGCCGGCATCGGCGCAATCCGAGCCGACGGCGACCCGGGTGGGCGATCTACAGCTCGGCGGCGGCATTGTCTTTGCCAAATCCGACTACAACTTCACCCCGAATCACCTGCTCGGCGAATCGTTCTACACCACGTTCGATATGAGAACCCACTGGGGAGGCGAGTTCAACTTTCGCCACAGCCAGTCGACCCTCGACTCGACCGTCCACGAAACCACCTACGAGATCGGCCCGCGTATCTTCATTGCGCGCGGCCCCTTCATCCCCTACGCCAAGGTCCTGTACGGGCGCGGCGTCTATAACTTCCCCAACGGCGTCGCCAACGTCGCCTACAACATGTACACCTTCGGCGGCGGGATCGACATCCCGGTCAGGCGCTCCTTCAATGTACGCGGCGACTATGAATACCAGACATGGATGGGATTCCCCATCGCGGACCTGCACCCGAGCCTAATCACGGTCGGCGTCGCGTACCACTTCCACCAGTAACGCCGCATCGGGCGGGAATCGCGATCGAGCGAGCGCAGCCGTCTGCACCGGCGGCGATGAATGGAGCGATTGCTTAATTCAAACATGTGTTTTATACTCGTGTTTGAATTATGAAACCCCTGCGAGTTCATCACGGAATAAAGGCTGTACCCCGCAAGCGCCGGCCGGCCGCTTCGGACCCCACGCGCGAGAAACTGCTTGACGTTGCCGGACGGATCTTCGCCGACCGGGGCTACCGCGCCGCCACGATTCGCGAGATCTGCGATGCCGCCGGGGCCAACCTTGCCGCGGTGAACTACCACTTCGGCGACAAGCTGGGGTTGTACACGCAGGTCGTGCACGAATCGTTGCGCGCCGCGGAGGTTGAGGCCATTCGCAACGCCCTCGATCAGACCGCGCCGCCCGAGGAAGTCCTGCGGACGGTGATTCGGGTTCGCCTGCACAGTCTCTGCAGGCAAGACCGGCCAGATTGGTATTTTCGAATCCTGACCCACGAACTGGCAGAGCCCACGCCGGTGCTGCGGCAGTTGATCGACAAGGTTGGCCGCCCGATCTTCGAGCGCCTGTTGGGATTGATCGGAGGGATGATCGGCCTGCCTGCGACCGACGACAAGACGCGGCTGTGTGCGATCAGCGTGATGGGACAGATCCTCGTCTATGTCTTTTCTCTTCCGTTGCTTACCGGCGTCTGGCCGGAATTGAAGATGACCCCCGAACAAGTCGAGCGGATCGCCGGCCACATCGGGGACTTCTCCCTCTCGTACATCCAGAGTTTTCGCTCCAGCAGTTCCGTCTCCGGCACAGAAAGAGCCGCAACCGTACTGAAACCGAGGCTAAGCAAATGAGCACATCCACCTCTCTGAATCCGCCGCAACCGGCCGAACCGGCGACGCAGCCCGGCACCCCCGCGGGCACAACTCCAGACGCACCCGACGCGACAGCCGGGCGCAAGCGGCGCTTGATCCCGATCGCGGCGATCGCCGCCCTGGTAATTGTGGGATTGATCGTCTGGCGCGTCTTCTTCGCCACGCCAGCACTGCCGGACAGCGTTGTCGCCGTCAGCGGGCGCATCGAGGGCGACGACTCGGCGGTGGCCTCCAAGACCACCGGACGCATCCTGGAGGTGCGCGTGCGCGAAGGCGATACGGTCAACGCCGGCGACGTGATCGCCGTTCTGGATGACGCCCAGATACGCGCACGCGAAGACCAGGCCCGGGCCGCGCTGTCTGCCGCCGAAGCCAAGGGAGAGGCTGCGCGTGCGCAGATCGCGGTGTTGCAGCAGCAATTGATGCAGAACCGTCTGCAGGCAGGCGAATCCAGGCTCGACACGCAAGGGCGCGTGAAGCAGGCCGAAGCCGAACTGGCCGCCGCCCAGTCCGACCTCGCGCAGCAGCAGGCCTCGTATTCCATCGCCGCATTCGATAAAGACGCATATACGCGGCTGGCGAAGTCCGGCGCAGTGTCGGAGCGGCAAGGGCTGCAGGCAGCGTCCACCGCCGATCAGCAGGCGGCCGCGGTGACGGCCGCAAAGCGGCGCGTGGAAGCGGCGCAGGCCGCACTCACCACGGCCCAGGGGACCTTGTCCAACCCGGAGATCCACGAGTCGCAGGTTGCGATGCTGCGCAACCAGATTGCGCAGCAGCAAGCCGAAGTGGCCAGTGCGGCAGCCGAAACGCAGCAGGCGCAGGCGCAACTGGCGGAAGCACAGGACAATCGCAATGACCTGACCATCCGGGCGCCGTTCGCCGGGACCGTCATCACCCGTGCCGCTGAGCCGGGCGAGATGATGACCGCTGGTACCGCCATTGTCACGCTGCTGGACCTGACCAAGGTGTATCTGCGCGGATTCGTTCCCGAAGGCCAGATCGGCGAGGTCAAGGTGGGGCAGTCCGCCCACGTGTATCTCGACTCGGCCCCGCACACTCCCGTCGACGCCTACGTCTCCAGGATCGACCCGGAGGCGACCTTCACGCCGGAAAACACGTACTTCCAAAGCGACCGCATCAAGCAGGTGGTGGGGATCAAGCTGCAGCTGAAAGGCGGATTCGGCTTCGCCAAGCCGGGCATGCCCTCCGATGGCGATGTGCTGGTAAAGGGCACTGCCTGGCCGAAGGTTAGCCACTAGTGATCGCGGCAAATTCAGTCCGGGATACTGCGCGCGACGCCTCCCCAGGCTTGGAGGCGCCGTGGGCCATTGAGGTGAATGGCCTCACCAAGCACTATGGCGCGCTCGAAGCAGTCCGCGGAATCGACCTTGGGGTCCGCGAACGCGAGATCTTCGGCTTGATTGGGCCGGACGGAGCGGGAAAAACCACAACGTTCCAAATCCTTGCCGGGGTAATGGAAGCAACCGCCGGCGCGGTCAACATCTTTGGCCTGCCCGCGCGCGAGATGCGCTCCCAGACCGGATACCTGACCCAGACGTTCAGCTTGTATCCGGACCTGACCGTCGCGGAGAACATCCGCTACTGCGGCGACCTGCGCCGTATTCCTCAACGGGAGATTGTCGATCGCGGCAACCGTTACCTGCGCATGTTCGATATGGACCGCTTCGCGAACCGCCTGGCGGGCAAGCTCAGCGGCGGTATGCGCCAGAAGCTGTCGCTGATTTGCGCGCTGGTGCCGCAGCCGCGTGTCCTGCTGCTCGACGAGCCAACCACCGGCGTCGATCCGGTGTCGCGCCGGGAGTTCTGGGACGCACTGGCCCATCTCTCCGCCGATGGCCTGACGATTCTGGTCGCGACGCCGTACCTGGATGAAGCGGAGCGGTGCAATCGCATCGCATTCATGCATCAGGGCCAGTTCCTTCAGATTGGCACCCCGCGGGAGCTCCGCGTGAGCCTGGGGGCGAAGCGGATCGAACTGCGCACCACAGACCTGCGCAAGACCGAGACGATGCTGTCCCACCTGATTGCATCGCATGTGGACATTCTCGATGTGCAACGGTTTGGCGACCGGCTCGACCTGCTGGTCCACGATCCCGAAGAGGTGCAGCCGGCGGTCCGCAAAGGGCTGGAAGCTGAGGGAGTAGCGCTCGACGAGATGCGCGTCGACGATCCGACGCTGGAAAATGTCTTTGTGGCGAAGCTGCGCGCCTTGGGGCAGAGGGCCAACACCGTTGAGTTTCCGGCCAGCCACAATCACAGCGGTCTGCGCGGCCAGGTCGCCGTGGGTGCGACCAGGCTGATCAAGCAATTTGGCGACTTCACCGCGGTAAAGAACGTTAGCCTGCAAATCCGCAACGGCGAGGTGTACGGTCTGCTCGGAGCCAACGGAGCAGGCAAGACGACAACCATCCGCATGCTCTGCGGTTTGCTGGACCCAACCAGCGGAACGATGGAACTTGCCGGCTCCCAGGGCGACCTCAGGTCGCCGGCGGTGCGGGAGCGAATTGGCTACATGTCGCAGAAGTTCTCTCTCTACGACGACCTGACGATTCGCCAGAACCTGGATTTCTTCGCCGGCGTTTACGGCGTGCCGCAGCAGGAGCGTGAGGAGAAGATTCGCTGGGTGCTGTCCTTTTCCGGACTGGAGGGAAAAGACAACCAGATCACCGGCAGCCTGCCCGGCGGGTGGAAGCAGCGCGTAGCTTTCGGCGCCGCCATCATGCACGAACCCGACATTCTCTTCCTCGACGAGCCCACCTCCGGAGTCGATCCGCTGGCCCGGCGCGCGTTCTGGACGATGATCAATCGTCTCGCCGACGCCGGCGCCGCAATTCTGGTCACCACCCACTATCTCGAAGAAGCCGAACAGTGCAACCGCCTGGGAATGATGGTGGCCGGCGAGCTTGTCGCCGAAGGCACGCCCAGCGGGATCAAGAGCCAGCAGAGCGGACATCTGATCCAGTTCATGGTCGATCAGCCTCAGCGTGCCCTGGACCTGCTGAAGGCCGGCACGGAGAGCTGGCGGGTCTCGTTGTTTGGCGAACGGCTCCACCTGATCACCGAGGACGCACCGGACCGTGCGATCGAGCAGACCACCCGCGCGCTCGCGCAGAACGGTGTTCACGCGATCAGCGCGCGCGAAGACCGTTTCTCGCTGGAAGATGTATTCATCTCGATCGTCGAGAGGGCGCGGCTGCAAGGCAAGGTGTCCAGTGAGAAGTAGAGGAGAGCAGCCATGACCCGAATCGTCGCGCAAGCCCGGAAAGAGCTGACCCAGATTGTTCGCGACTGGCGCACGCTGGTCCTCGCGCTGGTCCTGCCTGTCGTTATGCTCCTGCTCCTCAGCGCCGGCCTCTCGCTCACCGTCAACGACCTTCCCATCGCCGTGCAGGACTTCGACGGCTCCTCCGCGTCCAACAACTTCATCGATGCCTTCCGCGCCTCTATCACCTTCCACGTCGTTGCCTGGCCTATCGACAAGAGTGCCGAACAGGCCTTGGCCTCAGGCTCCGCGCGCGCGGTGCTCATCATCCCACCGCACTACGGCCGCGATCTGGCCCGCGGTTTCAACTCCCCCGTTCAGCTCATGGTCGACGGCTCCGACGCCAACACCGCCAAGCTCGTCTCCGGAGATGCGACCGAGATTGCGTCCGCCTACAACCGGCAGATATCCAGCGCCGCGCAGGCCGCGCCGGTCACAGCCGCGATGCGCCTGTGGTTCAACCCCGGTCTCTCCTCAAAGAAGTTTTACGGTCCCGGGGTCTTCGTCCTCGCCATCTCCATGTTCCCGCCGCTGCTCGCCGGACTCGCGATGGCCAAGGAGGGCGAGCAGAAGACCATTCTGCAGGTCTACGTCTCCAGCATCTCCGCGCACGAATTCCTGCTGGGCAAAATCTTCGCCTTCATGGCCGTTGCGCTCGGCGAAGCCCTCATCATGTCCGCGTTCCTCTTCACCTACTTCGGCCTCGCCCTTGCCGGAGACCCCACGCCGCTCCTCGTCGCTACCGTCCTCTACACCTTTTGCGTCGCCAGCTTCGGCACCATGATCGGCGTCAACATCCCCAATCAGGTCGCGGCCATGCAGGCCGTCGCCCTCGGCGGGTTCCTTCTCGTCTTTCTGCTCTCCGGCCTCATGTTTCCCATCCAGAACATACCCATCGGCCTGCGCTGGATCTCCAACATCGTCTGGGGCCGCTACTACATCGAGATCGTGCGCGATGCCCTGCTGCAGGGCGGGGGCTGGCCCGCCGTCTGGTACAAGGTGATCTTCATCGGCATCATCGGCGCCGCCTTCTACACGCTGGCGTGGCGCGGCATGAGAAAGATGCAGGTGAGCGCATGAACCTCCAGCCCCTCATCGATCGCTTCCTCAACCATCGCCTTCGCTCCCTCATCCGGAAGGAGTTCAACCAGATCGGGCGCGACCGCCGGCTGCAGATCTCGCTCATCCTGCCGCCGGTTTTGCAGCTCACTCTGTTCGGCTTCGCCCTCAGCGCGTCCGTCTCCGACGTTCGCCACGCCGTGGTCGACGACAGCCGCTCGCCCGAGAGCCGTGAGCTCATCTCCACCCTTACCGAGAGCAAGAGCTTCAAGCTCGCCGGCTATTACCCCTCCGTCGACCAGCTTGGCGACGCCGTCAGCCGCGGCGACGCCGACGCCGGCGTGGTCGTTCCCTACGACTACGCCCGCGACCTGGCGCGGGACCGCCCCACCACCGTCCAGTTCCTCCTCAACGCCACCAACGCCAATACTGCCACCATCAGCCGCGCCTACGCGGAAGGCGTCATTCAGACCTACAACGCCGGCCTGGCGCAACAGGGCGTCCGCATCCCCGCCCAGCTCAACCCCCAATCGAACCTCGCCCGCACCGGGCAGGTCCAGCTCCAACCCGCATTCATCTTCAACCCCGGCCTGGTCGACTCCTGGTTCATCGTCACCGGCGTCCTCGGCCTGCTGCTCATCCTCAACAGCTCCATCGTCTCCTCCGCCGCCATGGTGCGCGAGCGCGAAGCGGGCACCATCGAGCAGCTTCTCATGTCCCCTGCGACCACCACCGAGATCATCGTCGCCAAAATCACTCCGCTCTTCCTGCTTCTCTCGCTCATGATGATCGCCGCCATCATCGTCATCAAAGTCGTCTTCGGTGTCCCCTTCCACGGCAGTCTTCCCTTGCTGCTGGTCGCCGGCTGCCTTTGCATTCTCTCCGGCATCAGCATCGGCACGGTCATCGCCACCTTCAGCAAATCGGCGCAGCAGGCGCAGCTCACCAGCTTCTTCGTCAACCCGCCGCTCTCGTCCTTGTCCGGCGCGCTCAATCCCGTCGAGGCCATGCCCAAATGGCTCCAGCCTCTCACCGTGTTGAATCCCGTCCACCACTTTGCCGCCATTGTTCGCGGAACCATGCTCAAAGGCGGCGGATTCATGGATGTCTGGCCTAACTTCCTCGGCCTGCTCCTCTTCACCATCGCCCTGGTCTCGCTCAGCATCTGGCGATTCCGCAAACAACTCAGTTGATATTTGTCATTCAGAGCAACGCGAAGAGTCCCCGCATATTGCTCGCTTACGAATAGCCAAGTCAGGACCGCACAATGAATCGTTCCAAGACCATCAAACTGCCTCTTCATCTTGCAATCGCGACGACCTTGACCTGCGTCTGCATCCCCGCCCTCGCTCAAGCCCCGTCCAGCCAGTCGCAGCATACGCTGGCGACTCCGCTGCCTCTCTCCGGACGCGGCGGACAGAATGGCTCAGTAACCGCGGTCGAGGCGCCGATCGCCGGAACCACCGACAGCGTTACCACCATCAACCCTTCCGTGCAGGTCCAGGGACCCTACGCGGGAAGCTCTTCCAGCACGGCAGCCATGCCATTCTCGGGCAAGCTCTCGCTGCGCGACGCGATCCAGCGTGGGCTGAGCTACAACCTCGGCGCGACGCAGTTGGACCGCACCGTTCGCCAGGCGCAGGGACAATCCCAGATCGCTCGCAGCGCGCTGCTGCCCAATGTCAGCGGCTATCTCGCCGAAAGCCTGCAACAGACCAATCTCGCGGCCGAAGGCCTGCGCATCCACATCCCCATCCCCGGATTCACGTTCCCCACCATCATCGGTCCGTATAACAACATCGACCTGCGCGGCAACGTCTCGCAGTCGATTGTCGATCTCACCGCTATCAACAACTACCGCTCATCGAAAGAGCTCTACCACGCCGCTCAGTTCTCCGCCCGCGATGCGCGCGATGCCGTCGTGCTGGCGGTTTGCGGCGCCTATCTGCAGGTGCTCGCCACCGCGGAGCGGGTCAAGTCCGCGCACGCGCAGTTGGACACAGCGACCGCTCTCTTCAGCCAGACCCAGCAAAAGCGGCAAGTGGGACTCTCGCCGCAAGTCGATGTAGACCGCAGCGAGGTCGAGCAGCTTACGCAGCAACAGCGCGTCATCTCTCTCGAAACCGAGCTGGCAAAAGAGAAGATCGCCCTGGCCCGAATGACCGGGCTTCCGGCCGGCGCGGACTACGACCTGACCGATGAGGTGCCATTCGCCGCCGCCCCTCAGGTCGATCTGGACGCCGCAATCCATCAGGCGCTCGACCGCCGCGCCGACATCAAGGCGGCCGAGGCGCAGGTGCGTGCCGCCCAACACGCGCTTACTGCCGCCCGCGATGAGCGCATCCCCTCGCTTACCGTGAACGGAAACTACGGTTCCATCGGGACCAATCCGGCCCAGGCGGCCGCAACCTTCAGCGCCGCGGCCACTCTGAATATTCCCATCTGGCAGGGAGGCAGGACTGAAGGAGACATCCATCAGGCCGAGGCTTCGCTCGCACAGCGACAGGCCGAACTCGAAGACCTGAAAGGTCAGGTGGAGAGCGATGTGCGCAATGCCTACCTTGACCTGCAGGCGGCAACCAGCCAGGTGAAGCTGGCCCAGCGCAATCTGCAGGTAAACCAGGAGGCGCTGGACCTGACCAGGCAGCGATTCGACGCAGGCGTGACCGACAACGTCGAAGTGGTGCAGGCACAGGAGTCTCTCACCTCTGCCGAGTTGGACGAGATCAACAGCGTCTTCGCCCACAACGTGGCGAAGCTCAGCCTGGCCCGATCGATCGCCAGCGCCGCCGACAACCTGCAGCAGTTTGTGAGCCTGAAATAGCGCAAAAGAATCCCGCGCCATCGGCTCGCTTATCGTTGGTGGTCAGGACTGAGTGGGAGCGAGAGGAACATGGTTCGGATGAGCGTTCCACGCGTATTTCGCCCGCTTCGCTGTGTGCTCCATCCAGCACTCAGGGCCCGTTCGCACTCTTGTTACTGGAATATTCCGTGCTGCCGGTAATTTTCCTACCCCATCGTTGAGGTCGTCTGTGACGAGCAACACAGACAACTATAGCCCTCCGAAGCCGATTGTAGAGTCGATCAGGAATTGTCGCGAGGAGCCTTCCGCATCTACCTGGAAGCGCCTCCGCAAAAAAACTTTCCTACGGAGGAGTTCGATGACGCAGCGCGTGGCGCAAAAAGCCCAAGATAAGAAGCAAGGTTCAACCATCACCCCAACCAAGTATGTGTACTTCTTCGGCGGCGGCAAGGCCGAGGGCAACGGCCGCATGAAGGACGTGCTGGGCGGAAAAGGCGCCGGCCTGGCCGAGATGACCAATGCCGGGCTCCCGGTACCCCCAGGTTTCACCATCCAGACCGAAGCCTGCCGCGAGTACATGCTCGGCGCCTTCAGTCCGGAGATCAACGCTGAGATGCACGCCGCTCTCGCGCACCTCGAAGAATTGCAGGGACAGAAGCTCGGTGCGGACGAGAATCCCCTGCTGGTCTCAGTCCGGTCCGGCGCCAAGTTCTCCATGCCCGGCATGATGGACACCATCCTCAACCTCGGCCTCAACGACCGGTCCGTCGAAGGCCTGTCCCGGCGCAGCAGCGACCCGCGCTTTGCCTACGATTCGTATCGCCGGCTGATACAGATGTTCGGCGGCGTCGTCCTGAATATCAACAAGAAAAAGTTTGAACACATCTTCGACAGCGTTAAGCATCGCGAGCACGTCAAGTTCGACTATGACCTGAAGGCCGAGGCGCTGAAGGAAATCGTCGTCGAGTACAAGAAGCTGATCAAGAAGGAGACCGGCAAGGAATTCCCGCAGGACCCGGTCGAGCAGCTGGTGATGACCCGCGACGCCGTGTTCCGGAGCTGGAACGGCGATCGCGCCAAGACTTATCGCCGCATCAACAAGATCGACGACTGGCTAGGCACAGCGGTCAACGTGCAGTGCATGGTCTTCGGCAACATGGGCGAGAGCTCAGGCACCGGCGTCGGCTTCACCCGCAATCCGGCCACCGGCGAAAAGGTCTTCTTCGGCGAGTACCTGATGAACGCGCAGGGCGAAGATGTAGTCTCCGGCATCCGCACTCCGCTGCACATCAGCGAGCTCGAGAAAGCCATGCCCAAGGCCTATCAGCAACTTCGCACCATCACCTGGAAGCTGGAAAAGCACTATCGCGACCTGCAGGACTTCGAGTTCACCATCCAGGATGGCAAGCTCTACATGCTGCAGACCCGCAACGGCAAGCGCACGGGCCTGGCCGCGGTCCGCATCGCCATCGATATGGTAGGCGAAGGCCTCATCACCCAGGAAGAAGCGATTATGCGCGTCGAGCCGAACCAGCTCTACGACTTCCTGGTTCCGCGCCTGGTGGAGAAGGACGAGAAGATCGAAGTGCTCGCCATCGGCCTCCCGGCATCGCCCGGCGCCGCTGTCGGACAGATCGTCTTCAGCGCCGAAGACGCGGTCAAGTTCCACCGCGATGGCGTCTACAAGGATGTCATCCTGGTCCGCGGCGAAACCACCCCTGAGGACATCGCGGGCATGGAAGTCGCCTCCGGCATCCTCACCTCGCGTGGCGGCATGACCTCGCACGCGGCTGTCGTTACTCGCGGCATGGGCAAGTGCTGCGTTGCCGGCGCCGGCGATTGCACCGTCGACGAAGCCCGCAAGGAGTTGCGTGTCGCGGGCCACACCCTGCGCCAGGGCGACTGGCTCTCACTGGACGGAACCACCGGCCGCGTCATCCTGGGCAGATTGAAGACCCTTCCTGTCCAGCCAGACGATTCCGACCTGGTGAAGTTCATGAGCTGGGTCGACCCCGTCCGTAGACTGAAGATCCGCGCGAACGCCGACATCCCTCGCGACGCCAGGCAGGCACGGGCATTCGGAGCGGAAGGCATCGGCCTGTGCCGCACTGAGCACATGTTCTTCGCCGAAGGCCGCATTGAGCACGTGCGCGCGATGATCCTCTCCGACAACGAGAAGGCCCGCCGCGATGCGCTGAAGAAGCTCCTGCCCATGCAGCGCGCCGACTTCGTCGGCCTGTTCAAGGCGATGGAGTCTCTGCCGGTCACGATTCGCCTGCTGGATCCGCCGCTGCACGAGTTCCTGCCTCAGCGCGAAGAGCTGCTGGTCGAGATCACCCGCCTGGAAGACACCAAGCCCCACTCGCCTAAGCTGAAGGAGCTGCGTCCGCTGCTGGCGCGGGTCCAGGAGCTGCACGAGACCAACCCGATGCTCGGCCTGCGCGGCTGCCGCCTCGGCATCACCTTCCCCGAGATCACCGAGATGCAGGCGCGCGCCATTTTCGAGGCCGCGGTAGCCGTCAAGAACAAGGGCGGCGATCCACACGTCGAGATTATGATTCCGCTGATCACGTCGATCGAAGAGATGCGCAACCAGGCGGCAATCATCCGCCACATCGCGGAGTTGGTCTTCAAAGAGAAGGGCAACAGCGTCGACTACAAGGTGGGCACCATGATTGAGATCCCGCGCGCCGCCATCACCGCCGATCAAATCGCCGAAGAGGCCGAGTTCTTCAGCTTCGGCACCAACGATCTGACCCAGACCACGTTTGGCATATCCCGGGACGACATCAACAAGTTCCTCCCGGCCTATATCAAGAACAACATCTTCAAGGAGGACCCCTTCGCCACGCTCGATCAGAAAGGCGTGGGAGTGCTCGTGGAGATGGCGACCCTCAAAGGACGCAAGACCCGGCCCGACCTGAAAGTGGGCATCTGCGGCGAACATGGCGGCGATCCAGAGTCCGTCAAGTTCTGCCACAAGATCGGGTTGAACTACGTCTCCTGCTCGCCGTTCCGTCTGTTGACGGCCCGGTTGGCAGCGGCGCAGGCGGCACTCCAGGAAAAGCAAGCGGGGCCAGACCTGCACGACCTGCTGCGGAACGGAGATTGGCTCACGACATAGTGACCCAATAAGCAGCAGACAGTTGGAGCGCCCGGCGAATTGCGTGCCAGAAGGAAACTCTGGAGACGCTGGCATACAAGGAGCCGGACGCTCCTCATCTTTAAGGACCAGGTCGAGATCACCCTTCCAGCAGCTTGATGCGGGGGTTCTCCATCACATGCAGGCGCTGCAGGATCTTGCGCGTCAGCCCGGTCAGCGGCAGGCCCGCGAGTCGCGCGACGCTTGCCCAGTGCAGGTCGCCGCCCCCTTTTAAAATCGCGCGGCGCAGCGGCTGCGCTTGGCTGCGCGGGCTTTCGTGCCGCTGCGAAGAAAACACCTGCACGTAATAGTTGGTGCTGGTAATGGCATGGCGGACACGAAGAACCGGTTCGCAGCCTCCCACCGCATCCAGCGGCAGCGCGGGAAGCTCGAACATCGCCGGCATAATGGAGGCTTTGGCCGGGCGCAGGGAGAGCAGCACCTCGGTCGCCGGGCCGCGCTTGCGCAGGTCCAGCAGGTAGGCGGCCGGAACGCTGCGCTGAGGCGTCCGCGCCGGTGTTGCGTGCTCGCCCCGGGTGCGGCATAACGCATGCAAGGGACACTCCAGGCAAAGCGGCGCCCTCGGGAGGCACAGCGTCGCGCCCAGTTCCATCATCGCCTGGTTGTGGTCCCCGGCAGGGTTGTCGGCAAGGTGCGGATATGCGATGTCTCCCCCTGCCGGCGCGGTCGGGTTGGCGCTGGCCGCCAGGGCAATGCGTTCTTCGGCATCCCACCCTCGGGCCGCGCGTGGCCTCGATACCGCGTCTGAGAACCCAGCCGCCTGCGGCATCAGTGCCTGGGCCTGCGCTCGAACGAACGCGCGGCCGGAAGCCGTCTCTTCGCTCGGGCGCCCCGTCAGGCGCAGGATGACGCGTTCGACGTTTCCGTCTACCACGGCCACGGCCTCGCCAAAGGCAATGCTGGCAATCGCCGCCGCCGTATACTCGCCGATTCCCGGCAGCGTACGCAACTCGACCGAACTGGCCGGCAGGCGGCCTTCCCGCTCCAGCACGATGAACTGCGCGGCCTTGTGCAGCATCCGCGCCCGGCGATAGTAGCCCAACCCGGACCACGCCGCAAGAACCTCAGGCTCGCCCGCCAGCGCCAGCGACACCAGCGTCGGAAAGCGGCGCATGAACTCGTTATAGTGCCCGACCACCGCGGCCACCCGCGTCTGCTGCAGCATGATCTCCGACACCCAGATATGGTACGGGTCGGTCGCGCCGCGCCACGGCAGCGTGCGGGCCTGGGCCCGATACCAACCCATCAGCCGCCGGCCGAATTCCACCGCGTCCAGCTTGCCCCCCACCGCCTCCGCGGATTCCTGCCTTGTCGCCGTGTCTACGGAATTGCCGCCGGCGTTTGCACGCTTCATTCTGCCAGTCTATCCCTTACCCACCGCCGGAATTCAGGAAGCCGTACACTGGTGCGCATGAAGAACGGCCTCCGCCGCCGCGATTTCCTGAAGCAGACCGTGCTTGCAGCCGGCGCCGCGACCCTCCCATTTGCCGCCACCAGCCTCCTCGCCGGCAGCGAGCCGTCTATCACGCCAGCCGCACCGCGCCCCCGCTTCCCTTCCGCCGACCCAGCCTGGGCCACCACCTGGGACGCCGCCCTCGCCGTGCTCGCCGGCAACGTCCGCTCCATGCCGCGCTACGACCACCCCGTCCTCGTCGAGGGCAGCACCTACGCCGGCATCTGGCTGGAATGCGCCCCGCAGGAGGGCCAGGTCTACGGCACCTTGCAGAAGTTCGTCGCCACGCCATCAGGCGCGCCCACGCCTCTCCAGACGGCCCGCGCCAACCACATGGCCTTCTTCGCCCAACAGAAGCCCGACGGCCAGCTTCCCGCCTCCATCAAACTCGCCGACCAGCCCGGCACCACCGGCGGCTACGGTCAGATCCAGATGGTCGTCCCCATCGCCGCCACCGCCTGGGAGATCTTCCAGCTCACCGGTTCGAAAGACCAGGAACTCCTCGAAACCGCCTACGCCTCCTGCAGCCGCTGGGACGCCTGGCTGCGCCAGTACCGCGACACCCGCAAGACCGGCCTCTGCGAGGGCTTCTGCACCTACGACACCGGCCACGACAACTCGCCCCGCTGGGCCGGCATCCCCAACCGCTGCCCCGACGCCGACGCCCGCAAGTGCCCGCCAATCCCGGGCATGCCCCGCATCTGCCCCGACCTCTCCGCCACCGTCTACGGCGGCCGCATCGCCCTCGCCGCCATGGCGCGCACCCTGGGCAAGCACGACGACGAAGCCCGCTGGCTCGCCGACGCCGAGCACATCCGCCGCCTCATCCTCACCAAGCTCTACTCGCCGGAGGACGCCGCCTTCTACGACCTCGACACGGACAACAAGTTCATCCGCGTCCGCGGCGACGTCATCACCCGCGTCCTCGGCGAGCATGTCGTCGACCCCCACCACGACCGCGACCTCTTCGAAGCCGTCTGGACCCGCCAGCTTCACAACTCCGCCGCCTTCCGGGCGCCGTACCCGCTCCCATCCATCGCCATGGACGACCCCACCTTTGTCCGGCCCATCCCCCGCAACTCCTGGGGCGGAGCCAGCCAGGCCCTCACCGCCCTACGCGCCCCGCGCTGGATGCCGTACTACGGCAAGCAGGCCGAGCTTACCCACCTGATGCAGCAGTGGTGCTCCGCCATCATGCGCCGCGCGCAGGAAGCAAAGAGCAGCGACGAGTTGGTCAAGCTGTTCCGCCAGCAGATGGACCCGCTCACCGGCGACTTCACCCAGCCCGACCCCGGCGGCTACTCTCCCTGCGCCCTCGTCTTCCTCGACTTCGCGCGCCGCCTCAGCCACGGCTAAACTCTACCCATGACCTTCACCAAGCGCCTTCGCGATGGCGTCCGCCGCGGCGACATCACCTGCAGCGTCCGCATCTGGACGCGCCCCCACGTCATCGTCGGCAACCGCTACCGCATGGAAGAAGGCGAGATCGAAATCGACTCCATCGACCTCATCGGCTTCCCCGACATCACCCCGCAACTCGCCCGCGCCTCCGGCTTCCTCGGCCTCATCGACCTGCTCAAAGTCGCCAAGCACGGCCATGGCGAAAACATCTACCTCATCCGCTTCCACTACATCCCACCCACCCGCCCCAAAACCCCACGCCCAACGCCCAAATCCAAGCCATAGACCCGGGTGCCCCACGTTCGCGCAGCGACCGTGGGGTTACGTTCAATTTCAATTGTCATTCTGAGCGCAGCGAAGAATCCCCGCATTTGTGCTGCCACTGAATCCCCAACATGTGGCCACCCTCCCAGGTCGTCATTCTGGACTGCGCCCTTGCAGTCCAGAATCTCCGTCGTTTTCTCTCAGACCAGCAGCACTGCAGCGCAATAACGCTCGCGTATTTCGGAGCAGAAGGCACTTTAGCGCGCGGAAACGCCCCACGACCCACAGGACTTTAGCCTCGGATTTAACTCTGGACCGCCATCTACCCGCCGCTGATCGCCTTACCACACGCCGAATTGTAGGTACCAGTCCGATGTCGATGAGTGACTCGGCGATTTGTCATCAACCGACGACGATAATGCTTGCGTAGCTTCCTTTTGCCAATCACAGGAAAGCGATCGCCGCGCAATCGACCCACTCAGGCGTTTCTGTATCCGGCCAAAGTTCGAGGCCCCCAAACTACCACCACGACCACGGCTGCAATCGCCATAATGACGCCATTGACACGCGGGTCCCAATAGGAGCCGCGGATCGGAAACGATTCCCAGGTGACATTGATGGTCGCGTGAAAGACAGCCATGGAGAAGACACTCTTGCCTGTGTTGTTGTAGAGCCATACCATGAGAACCCGAGCCGCCACTGTACCGAGACACCACCAGGCGATCCACGTTAGCGAACGATGGACCTGCAACAGCGGCACGATGTGCCATACGGCCCACACCAACCCCAGCAGAATGCTGGCAGGAAGCGCACCCCATCGATCCTGCATCGGATCGATAGCATATCCTGACCAGCCCAGTTCCTCACCCAGCGCCAGGATGAATATCGCAAGAGACATGGCCAACGTCGCAACAACCGGGACATGGGGGATTGGGAGCGGCACCCCCATCCGACGCATCCAGCCATACGACAAGATCGTGACGCCAGGCATCAGAAGGAGAATCGGCGCATACCAAATCTTCGCCTTGATTCGCTTGTAATCGAAGGATCTCTTCAGCAGGTCTCTCACGCCCGCCGTCTTGCTCTCACGGTAAACGAGAATAATGGCGGCCGTGGCCGGACAGAAGACCACGATGAGCGCGGTTACCGGAACGCCAGGTACTAGTTGATATCCGACGAAGGGGCCGGCCAACAAGAACGGAAGGGAAAGAGCGAAAACCAGGAAGAAGAACTTCAGCGGGGATCTGCATCTCGATGCGATGGTATTCATGGGATCTGTATCAACTTGATTGCGGTGCGTTTGTGCTGGCATAGGTGCATTGTCCCGCAGGGTTGATATTTCCTTACACTAGCAGGAATGCGCGTGGTCACCCTGTCACTTTGCGATTCTGCCAGATCACAGCTATCCAGAAGTTGAGTCTGCGTTCGCGAGAACAGGCCGATGCACTCATCCAGCCGGGTGCCGGGTGCCCCACATCTCGCAGAGATGTGGGCGCATAGCCACACAGGTCCGCCGCAACTCAACTAACGACTAACAACCAACAACTATCTTTAGCACTCCTGATACTTCCAGTTGCGCTGCTTCCCTTCCGCGATCCACTCCACCGCCTGCGCAATCCGCCGGTCCCGCGTCTCCGGCCGCTTGGCATCGGCGATCCACTCCGCGTATTCCCGCTGGCAGCTTGGGCTGAACGCCGCATACGCCGCCGCAGCCTTGCGGTCGCGCCGCAACGCCGCCGTAAACTCCGCCGGAACCTCCACCGGAGGCTTGGGCGCCTTCACCACCCGTCGAGCCGCCACAATCCGGTTGTCTCCCAGCCCCTCATCGATCAGCTTCGCCGCCTGACGGATATATCCCAACAGCTTCTTGTCGGGAGGCAGGTCCTTGACGCTCGTAATCTTCCCCAGGGACCCCATCCCGCCCTCCTGCAACACTCCGTCCTCGCGCAGCACCTTGCCCATCTCCGCGCCCCAGAAGCCGAAGCTGCAGTGCGCCTTGAACGCCGAAAGGTTGCACAGGATCGTCCCCCCATGCAGGAAGAACGGCCGGCTCCACTTCATCTCTTCCACCGCATCCGGGCAGGCTTTATGGATCAGCCCGCGCAGATGCGCGAGCACCGGCTGCGCAAACGGCGCAGCCTTCGCAATATAGGCGTCGACTTTAGGGTCCAGTTTGGCTGTCATCACGAAAGCAGTGTACACACACTCCCGCCCGCGATATCGGGAAATTCAACCGGAAAAACGCAGCACCGAAAAAAGAATCGCCATTTCCCGGCCAAACTCACGTGTCAAGCCATATTCTCTTCATCTGTATTGTTATCAATGGTATAGCGATGTCATCGCCGCCGTCGAAAGGCGTATAATAGAAGCAGAGGAATAAATCTGCCCAGCCGCCAGGGTTGAGATCCGTCCGTTTCACGGGCGTCGAACTCGCCGAGCCGCTGAAAGGTGCTCCACAAGTCCAATAGAAAGACGATCTTGCGAGTAACTCCAATGAAATCAATCGCTTGCCAATATCAACCATACCGTAAGCCATTGAATAGAAACAGCTTATCCCCAAGATCCTATGGGGGGGAGGGGGGTGCCCAGCTCAGAGCAGACCGACCACCGTCCGCACGGACTCACTCCACTCCGGCATTCGCCAACCGAACGTCCGCTCCAGCTTGCCGCAGTCGAGCAGCGAGTTCATCGGCCGCTTCGCCGGAGTCGGATACTCCGAAGTGGGAATGGGTTCCACCGTCGCCAGCTTCAACTGCGGCTCCCTCTTCTGTAGCTCCTCGATCGCGAGCGACGCGAATCCGTACCACGTGGTCGCGCCCGAGCCGGTCGCATGGTATACGCCGCTCAACGGCAGCGCCGCCTCGCTCAGCGAGCACTTGCCCTGCGCCGCCCGCCGTTCGATCTGCCCGATCGCGTCCGCCGTCAAACGCGCGAGCTCCCAGCTCCAGGTCGGCGCGCCATGCTGGTCCGCGACGATCCGCAAATGCTCCCGTTCCCGCGCCAGCCGCAGCATGGAACGGACGAAGTTGTTGCCGGTGGCGCCATAGACCCAACTGGTGCGAAAGGTGAGGTACGCCGCGCCACTCCCGCTCACAGCAAGCTCGCCGGCCAGCTTGCTCTTTCCGTACTCGTTCAGCGGCCCCGGAGCGTCGGTTTCAATCCAAGGCGTCGTCTTCGAGCCGTCGAAAATATAGTCCGTCGAGTAATGCACCACCGCCGCGCCAATCTTCTTCGCCTCGTCCGCGAGTATCTGCGGTGCGGTCGCATTGATCGCAAACGCCAGTTCCGGCTCGCTCTCCGCTTTATCCACCGCGGTATGCGCCGCCGCATTCACCACCCAGCGCGGCCGCACCTCGCGCACCCACCTGCGAATCGCATCCGCATCCGTAAGGTCGAGCTCCGCAATGGTCGGAATCGCTATCTCGCCCAGCGGCGCCAGCGTAAGCCGCAGCGCCTCGCCTACCTGCCCGCCTTCACCCGTAACCAGAAACCGGACCTTCGATGCGTCTTCCGCCATCAATACACCTTCTCGTCGATGATGCGTCTCAGGTACTCGCCATAGCTGCTCTTCGCCAGCCGCTTTACCAGGTCCTGAAGCTGGGCAGCATCGATGTAACCTTGCCGGTAAGCGATCTCTTCCAGGCAAGCCACCTTCAAACCCTGCCGCTTCTCGATGGTCTGAATGAACATAGACGCATCCAGCAGCGAGTCGTGCGTCCCAGTGTCGAGCCAAGCCATTCCGCGGCCCATCAACTCCGTCGTCAACTGGCCCCGCTCGAGATACCAGCGGTTCACATCGGTAATCTCCAACTCGCCGCGCGGCGACGGCTTCATCGCCTGCGCCACACCCACGATCTGGTTGTCATAGAAATAGATCCCGGTGACCGCGTAGCGCGACTTCGGCTTGGCCGGCTTCTCTTCCAGCGAAATCGCCTTGCGGTTCTCATCGAACTCGACCACGCCGTAGCGTTCCGGGTCCTGCACCGCGTACGCGAACACGGTCGCGCCCAGCGTCCGTTCCGCGGCCGAGCGCAACTGCTTTGCAAAGTCATGGCCGAAGAAGATGTTGTCGCCCAGCACCAGGCAGCAGCCTTCCCCGGCCAGAAAGTCTCTGCCGATGAGAAAAGCCTGGGCCAGGCCATCGGGTGACGGCTGCACAGCGTACTGGATAGAGACGCCCCATTGCCGACCAGAGCCGAGAAGCAATTCAAAACGAGGGGTGTCAATCGGAGTGGAAATGACCAAGATGTCCCGGATGCCCGCAAGCATAAGCGCCGAAAGCGGGTAATAGATCATCGGCTTGTCGTAGACGGGCAGCAACTGCTTGGAGACAGCCTCGGTGACGGGGTGAAGCCGCGTACCGCTCCCGCCGGCTAAGATGATGCCCTTCATGCAATGATCTCCTGCTGATGTGCGGTGAGGGCCGCTCGCCTCTCAGGTTCGCGCGCCGTAGTTTCCTTTGATCCACTCTCGATATTCGCCGCTGACGACTTTGGCTACCCATTGGGCATTGTCAAGATACCACTGAACGGTTTTACGAATGCCAGAGACAAACGACTCTTTCGGCGACCATCCAAGTTCGGTTTGCAGCTTGGCGCAGTCGATAGCGTAGCGACGGTCGTGCCCTGGACGGTCCTTCACATACGCAATGAGCCGGTTGTGAGGTGCGCCCGCTGGACGCAACTCATCCAGGATGGCGCAAAGGATATTGACGACTTCCAGATTCTTCTGCTCGTTGAGGCCTCCGACGTTGTACGTCTCCCCAACTTTGCCTTTTTCGAGAACGGTCAGGATCGCGTCGCAGTGGTCGGTTACGTACAGCCAATCGCGCACGTTCTGTCCATCCCCGTAGACGGGGAGAGGCTTCCCGTTGAGGGCGTTGTGAATCATCAAAGGAATGAGTTTTTCGGGAAACTGATATGGGCCGTAGTTGTTGGAGCAATTCGTGGTAAGCACCGGAAGACCATAGGTGTGAAAGTAGGCGCGAACCAAGTGATCGGACGCGGCCTTCGATGCGGAATAGGGGCTGTTGGGCCGGTAGGGCGTCTCTTCGTGAAATGCAGGGTCGTCTGGACTCAGCGAACCGTAGACTTCATCCGTAGAAACGTGCAGGAAACGGAAGGGATTCCGCCCTGGATCGGGCAGCGCGCGCCAATGCTGCAAAGCGGCTTCGAGGAGGGTGAAGGTCCCCACGATGTTGGTTTCCACGAACGCCGCCGGGCCCAAGATGGAGCGATCCACATGACTTTCCGCGGCGAAATGAACGACCGCGTCAGGTTGGTGCTCGGTCAGCAAGCTGGTTACGAGCGGACCATCGAGGATGGAGCCGTGGACGAAGATGTGGGCTGAATTGCCGTTGAGCGAGGCGAGGTTGTCGATATTACCCGCGTAAGTGAGCGCATCGAGGTTGACGACTTTGTGGCCGCGGAGCACAGCTTCGAGAACAAAATTGGAGCCGATGAATCCCGCGCCACCTGTTACCAGTAACACTCTTGGATGCATTTCCCTCTCACTTACCACGCGCTAACGTCAATTGTAGATTACCTTAGCCGACCGCATAGCAAGCTCAGACAAAACCCAAATCGGGATATGTCTCCGCGTCGGCGAGGAGGGAGCCAGCTTTGTCCTTGGCAGAAAGGGCCGGCTCGCCATCGAGGGGCCATTCGATACCAATGGCGGGATCGTTCCACAGGATGGAGCGCTCGAACGCGGGGGCGTAGAGTTCTGTCGCCTTGTAGGCAACTTCGGCAAAGTCTGTCAGCACCAGGAATCCGTGGCCGAAGCCGGGCGGGATCCAAAGCATACGCCGGTTTTCAGCGCTGAGGACATGGCCGGTCCACTGGCCGAATTGCTGAGAGCTCTGCCGCAGGTCGACTGCCACGTCGAAGATCTCTCCTCGGAGTGCGCGTACCAATTTGCCCTGGGGCTGCCGGAGCTGATAGTGAAGACCGCGCAGAACCCCTTTGCGCGAACCCGAGTGATTGTCCTGCGCAAACCGGGCAGGCAGTCCCAATGCCTTGAAGGTCTCTTCGTTGTAGGCTTCCATGAAGAAGCCTCTCTCGTCGCCAAAGACCTTCGGCTCGAGAATCACCACATCTTTAAGGGAAGTCGGGATCAATTGCAAATGCCCACTCCAAAGGTCCGGTAGCTAGTCAATTAGTCAAAGGCAATTATAATCTTGGTGTAAGCGGCGGGATTTTCGCTCCAAGCGCGAAGGATCGCAGGCGCTTCTTCTATCGGCACGGTTGCGCTGATGGCCTGCGCAGTGGGGAACCGCTTCTGCTCGAACATGCGGATCACTTCCTTGAAATCCTGGGGCAGCGCATTGCGTGAGCCGAGGATATCGAGCTCTTTCTGCACAAACAGGCGTGTCTCATAGCTGACCAGATCTTTGGCGTAGCCGATATAGACGACACGGCCCGTGAATGCGACCTCCTCAATCGCAGCGCGGAATGTGTCGGGCCTTCCGATGGCTTCGATGACGACATCGGGCCCGTGGCCGCCGGTAATTTCCTGTAGCTTCGCGTGAACGGCCTCTTGGGATGAGTTGATCAGGTGGCGGGCACCGGAACTCTGTGCAATCGCCAGCTTTTTGTCATCGATATCAATGGCTATCACGTTAGCGCCGCGAAACGCCGCTGCCGAGACGGCTCCCAGACCGACCCCTCCGCATCCATAGATGGCCACCGTATCCGCGGCCGCAACACGGCCCCGCGCGACCGCGTGGCAGCCGACGGTGAGCGGCTCCACCAGACATAACTCCTCAATGGGCAATGGCGCGGCGTAAAGCTTAGCAAGGGGCATGTCGAGGCGATCCATGAGCGCGCCGTCGCGCTGCACGCCCAGGGTCTGGTTCGAGCGGCAGGCGTTGGGGCGGCCCTGGCGGCAAGCCGTGCACTTGCCGCAGCTTGTGTAAGGCGACATGGTTACGTTCATGCCTTCGGCAAGGCCGAACCCGTTTGCCGGGACCCGTTCGACGGTTGCTGCCACCTCATGGCCGGGAATGCGCGGATACGTCACCAGCGGATTCTTTCCGAGAAACGTACTGAGGTCCGTACCACACAAGCCGACGCGGCGAATTCGCAGGGTAGCTTCCAGCGGATCCGCGGCTGGCCGCTCCATCTCAATGACGCGCGCTTCGCCCGGCCGGTCGATAACGAGCGCTCTCATGGGTTCCCTTCGTGTCTCTCCTGCTCTCGCTGAAGCCGGGAGCCACAAACTCAAGCCAGTATAGTCGAACAGCCATCTCGGCCCAGAGAGGCAGGTGAATGTCTTCGCGGCAGGGCGCCCATGATGCTGCATCGGCCAGCCCCGGATGGCTCGGCGGGTCAATGGGGGTCGCCGCGCCACGATCAACAGGGCATCCGCACCATGCCTACGGATCGGGTAAACTGAATGGCAAGCGGCGACAGCTTCAGTACAACATCGGCTTTGCCGCTCCAGTTCGATTCAGGACAGGATGTCGATTTCGTGGATTCATTGACAGATGTCTCATACCGAACCAGAAAGCGCTTCGTTCGGCTGACGTTTTGCACATGCGGGCTTGCTCTCATCATGGTGGGGAAGTTGGACGGACAAGCCGCTCCGGCCCCCTCAACCAGCCCGTCCAACACCGGGGTTGGAGCTCCCGGAATCCCGACCATCAGTATCCAGAACAGTACCGCGCCGGCGGCCACACCTGTCGTGGGACAGGGTGAAGCCGACATTTCAACCCCGCGCAATAAGGACCGGATGCAACCCAGCTCTGAGCCGAAATCAGCGGCGCCAGCGCCGCTGAGCGAGTTTCAGACGTTTGTGAGAGAGAGCAGCGGGCGGGCGCTTCCGATTTTCGGCGCCGACCTCTTCAATTCCCCGCCATCGACGTTTGCGCCTGTGGACAACATTCCCGTGACGCCGGACTACGTGATTGGCCCAGGCGATGAGTTGAAATTGCAGATCTGGGGCCAGGTAAACCAGAGCGGCTCCTTTGTGGTGGACCGCTCCGGCTCCATCTCCTTGCCGGAAGTGGGCACAATCCATGTAGCCGGACTGCAATTTTACCAGTTGAGAGATTTTCTCAGATCGCAGATTGCGCGCGTCTACCGCAACTTCGATCTCAACGTGAACCTCGGACAATTGCGCTCGATTCAGGTATTCGTGGTTGGCCAGGCGAAGCAACCGGGTAGCTACACCATTGGATCGCTGAGTACTCTTCTGAATGCTCTGTTTGCCTCGGGCGGACCGCTTCCCCAGGGGAGTTTACGTGACATTCAGGTGAAACGCGGCACGGAATCGGTTACGCATTTCGATCTGTACGACCTGTTGCTCCGAGGGGACAAGACCAAAGACGTACGGCTGGAGCCGGGCGACGTTATCTTCATCCCCGACGTAGGCCCGCAGGTAGCAATGCTGGGAAGCGTGACGAACCCGGCCATCTATGAGCTGCACGGGGAAACAAGCTTCAAGCAAGTGGTTGCACTGGCTGGAGGATTGACCAACGTGGCAGCCGGCTCGCAGGTGCGCGTAGAGAGGATCTATAAGCACGCCGAGCGCAGCGAACTGGACGTCGATCTTGCCGGCAGCGACTTGCCCCCGGTCCAGGACGGCGACATGATAGCGGCGACCTCGATCATCGGCCGGTTCGAAAACGCGGTGACTTTGCGGGGCAACGTGGCGAGTCCGGGCCGGTATGTCTGGCATCAGGGCATGCGTATCTCCGACCTGATACCCAACCGGGACGCGCTGATAACAAGAAACTACTATCAGCGGCACAATGAGCTGGGACAAAGCAATCTCGACTATGGCGGACCGTTGCCGGAAGGTTCACTCGGTATCCAGAAGGGGGCGGTGGCCGATGCGGCCGCAGACCGCAGCATCGTTGGAGCCAACGGAGGCGGCAACGCCTTGGGCGCTTCCCTCACGGCGGGCAACACCACCTTTGCGCCCGCGACGGATGTCATCCTGAGCGCTCCCGATATTGATTGGGACTACGCGGTGATCGAACGGAAGAGCGAGTCCACCTTGAGAACTTCTCTGTTGCCCTTCAATCTGGGCAAGGCGGTTCTCGAAAAGGACAGCTCGCAGGACCTGGAACTGATGAATGGAGATGTGGTGACCGTCTTCTCCAAGGCGGATATCCGAGTGCCAAGCGAGCAGCAGACGAAGTTTGTGAAGCTCGAGGGCGAGTTTGTGGCGGCAGGCGTGTACAGCGTCCAGCCTGGCGAGACGCTTCGCCAGTTGCTGACTCGCGCCGGGGGGCTGAGTCCGGACGCCTACCTTTACGCCTCGGAATTCACGCGTGAGTCGGTCCGTAGGATTGAGCGCCAGAGGATTATCGAGTACGCCGATGCGCTGGAGGGGTTGATCACAGCGCGTTCCGCGACCCTGGCGTCCTCGGCTTTGACCGACAGAGACGCTGCCGCAGCCCAGGAGTCAGGAGCGCAAGCGCGTGCCACTTTGACGCGGCTGCGCCAGGCCCAACCGACCGGACGCGTCGTCTTCCAGCTGAAACCGGGCGCGAAGGACATCGCCTCGCTGCCCGATCTGCAATTGGAAGATGGCGATAGATTTGTGGTGCCCAAGATGCCCTCGACTGTGTCGGTCCAGGGGCAGGTTTACGACGCGAACGCATTTATCTATCTGAAGGGAAAGCGGGTGAAGGACTATCTGAACCTTGCGGGTGGGCCGGACCGAAATGCCGACCGGGGCCGCGAGTTCATCCTGCGAGCCGATGGGTCAGTCGTAAGCCATCAGAACGGCAGCTTCGCCCAACATACGCTCTTTGCCGACCGCGGCTTCGAAGACGTAGCCGTCCTGCCGGGGGATACGGTTGTGGTGCCACCCGTGATCGAGAAGGGTTCCGTACTCCGCAACCTGGTCAGTATATCAACCATCCTTGAGGGATTCGGCCTGGGCGCGGCAGCGATCGAGGTGCTGAAGTAGCCGGCCAATTGGGCTTCGCCCGTCACAGGCCATAGCGGCCCTCCCAAAGTCTTTAGCATGAGGCCCGACGGCGGGCTCTTATGGCGCGGTCTTGCGCTCAGGGTATAGAGCGACCTGGAATGTGGCTACCGTGTCGGTTTGTTCTCCAGGCTCATAGATTGGCGCTTTCCACCACTCGTGCTGAACTTCCGCGGAGAGTTCCACGTCACCTCGAATGCGCTTGACGACATGGATGTCGAAGCTGTTTTGCGTCGTACCTGACGGTATAAAGTCGTCCGCAACCTTGTTGTGCCGGAACGACGCCTGCACCATCTCGCGCGGCGATAGGTGATACGTCAACCAGACCTGCCCCCCTTGCCCTTCGCGCCCTATCGCGTCTCCCATAATGTAGCCTTTGTTGGTGTATCCCTGTACCTGAATGAATTCTGTGTAAAGGTAATTTCCTCCGGCACTGCGGCTGGTTTCGGGATCCGTATTCACTCCCTCGAACCGCATGTCCAGTCTGGGAGCACCCGGGAACCGCGAGAGATACAGGCCCGGCCGGACCCCGGCATGGCGTGGAGCATCGATTGGATTCACATCGTCGTGAATCATGGAATCTGTGTACAGCGTCACCCAGTGGTTGAGCCACGGCAGCCGCCAACTGAAGTCGAATGAAGAAAAGCGCGCGCCAGGATCGCCGCGCGACTCCTTCACGGCGGGCGATACCCCGGCGGTGCTGAAGAAGCTTCGCAGAAAAGTGCCAATGGTAATTGGCACATGCCCTTCACCGCCCCAGATCACACTCCGCTCAAACCCGAACTCGACATTCGGGGTCGGCTTGAAGTTGATCTTCTCCACGTGCATCCACGGGTCGTTTGGATCGCTGTGCCCCTTCAGGCTACCCACGAAGAAGTCGTACCGGAACGACCCAGTCAGACGCGAGAGCACCGGGATATACAGCGGCTCGGTCCGGTCGATCTGAAACGCATAGATGTTCTCCGCGTTATTGCTGTACATGAACGCACCGCCCACCGTGGGCGCGAACCAATGATCGCTCTTGCCAAACGAGACTTCATGGTTCAGGATCCGGTACGATAGGTTCGCTTCCACCACCCGGAATACATTCGTCGACCCAATTGGCCCCGCAGGAATCGTTGCCTGCACCGGGTTGCTGGCAAGCGACACGCCGTCGATGTTGGAGAGCGTTGCAACCAGAGACGGCGAGTAGCCCGCAGCACTCGGAGCATGCTGATATTCGCCACGCGCATATAAGCTGAAACGCCCGTACTCCACGCTTCCGCTCGCACCGTCAACCGTATTAGAACCGGGCTGATAGGGACGCCCATAGTCGTTGGCAATCGTCTGTCCAAGGTGAAAGCTGTCCCTCAGGCTCAGCCCCGAGATGCCTTGGAGCCGCGTGTACAGGCTTTCGCATCCGTAGGAAAAATCGTCCCGATCATCATCGCCTTCCGAACCAAATTCGCTCCGCAACACAGTGAGTATTTCGAAAGCCTGCGGGTTTGCCTGAGTGCCTTCTTCTCGCGATGCCACGTCGATCATCCGCTGGATGCTTCGCCTCGTCCAGGGGCGGAGGCCAAGAAAAGCTGTCTCGGCGTATCCAAGCCCGTGCAATCGATCAATCGCCTGGTACACCCAGCTATCCAACGGGATATACACGTCGGCAGGAACAGCCGCACCGGGCTCAGTCTTGCACTTCGCCGCATCCTCAGCGCCCGCTGCATATGGCGCCAGAAACGCTAGCATCAAGACCGGCCACAGGGCCGCCGCAGCTACCGCAGCCATAGGCCGTTTCTCCACCACTCCAAAAACCGTCAACGATTCACCCCGGCGGATCAATCTTCTCTCAACGACACAACGTCATCTCGCATTGATTTAGCCTACCTATGAAGTTGTCCGAATGTGGTCTCGCATGAGTATCCACACGGAACCCCCAAGGATTCCTAAGACAAGACCGCCAACCATGATGAGGGCGCGCTTCGGAGAAGACTTAGAATCCGGATACGACGGGGGATCAAGCAACTGCAGCACCGGAGCGTCGCGCGACTCGTCCAGCCGCGCGGCCTCATACTGCCTCGACAGCATATCAAACAGTGCCTCGTGGTACTTCACCTCGCGCTCCTTGCGGACGTACTCCAATTGAAGTTCGGGAACCCTTGAGGTTGGAATACTCTCGAGTGACATCTTGCCAGACCCTTTCTGCAAACGGTCAAGCTGGGCGTGTAAATCCTCAATCTCGCTGCGCAACCGGACTAATTCGGGGTTTTGTTCGGTTGCCGAATCGCGGAGCGCCGCAAGCTGAACCTCGCGTTCGGCAACCTGAGCTTGAGTCTCCGCAATCGTTCTGATCTCCGCCTCTGTCTGTCCCGTGGGAGCGATCAGACCCGTTTGTTCTTCGGTTCTCTTCAGATCAACCTCAGCTTCCTCCAAATCATCCTTTTCCTTTGCCAGTTGTTGTCCGAAGAACAAACGCCTCTGCGAGGACTGACTGAGCGCTAGTCGGCCGTTGGTCTCGCGCAAAGCGTCCATGTAAGCGTTCGCAAGATCATGCGCCAGGTTTGGGTTCTTCGCTGTAACCTCAACTGTCACAATTGTGGATCTTATATCTGTGTTCACAACGGTGTCTGAAGCCAGCATCTTCTCCGCCTGGCTCAGCTTCTTGACCCTGTACAACTCCATCAGGTTGAATCTCTTTACGAGTTCGCTTGCAATCGACTGACTCTTCAGGATTCCGGCGTACAGATCTCCGGGATTCCTTGCACTTCCCAGCAGATCCCCCGTTCCCAACGCAGAGAGTCCACCCGCAATGCCGGCAGCCATCGAGCCGCCGCTTCCGAGGGCAGGAGGAATAAACGATGCGGTCGAAGTGTATCGAACCGGGAGTAGAAAGGCGACGGCTGTAGCCACTGCAAAGACAACTAGGGTCGCCTTCAAAATCGTCCGTTTTCCGAACATAAGGAGGCGGAATAGCTCTATCGGAGTAATCGCGCCCTGGTCGTTCGGCCCAGCCGGAAATGCATCCGCAACTTCTGTCGCCGTCTCCAAATGATCCCTTCCGTTCTCTGCCATTCCTGTTCCCTCACACCCGTTGTTTCTTTCGCATTGCAACGGCAACACTTGCTACGTCCCCAGCGAACAGACTAACCGCTATCTTTACCCGGTCAACTCGCGCGGCCCTGGGATACAGTCAATTCTATTCATTTAGAACGCCGGAGCGCGTTTCGCGCGCCAAGATTGTTAGACTTGCGGCGAGGCTCTTGTAAACTCCGACCTCCAACAATCACGCTTCGCAACGCGGCTGCGTCGTTCACATTATGATAAAAACATTATCGCGCTCCTTTGATCGGCCATGATGAAGTTCTGTAAGAACCGGGGAAATTGTCTCCTCTTTCGGACGCCTGCAACTCGTGTGCCACCAGGCAGCCCCTTGGCACGGCAGGTGGCTGTAGCACAGCGTGACTGAGGTATCGGAGTTCAAAGATGGAAGACGCCGTTGGAACGAACGATCATGGTATGGAAAAGCCACGGGTTAGCCTCAAGCTGCAATGCTATCTCTTGCTGCTGGTGATTACCCTTCCAATGGATTGGTTTGCGTGGACTGGGGCGCTCATGCGGGAGGCGGGGGCTCGACCGGCGATCCCCCTGATGACTCTCGCCTCTATCTATATCTTTTTCACACAGCGAAGGCCGCTCGCCGTTAGAATCCCCAAAGAAACGTACAGGGTCCTGCTGGTCTTTGCCGTGATCGCGCTCTGCGGTCTTGCCGCCTTCGTTCTAAATCTCACGTTTTCGTGGTCTTACTTTGGAGGATCCAAGGACCCGATTTTCCAGGCTGCCGCGCAGATGGCCTTATACCTGCTTGCATGCTTTATCCTCGCCGCGCACGCAAGTCTGCTCAGCCGAAAATCAATCCGAGACAAGCTAATGAGCTACATCCCGGTTGCCGCCGCGATTCACTTTGGCGGCATGCTCCTGGAGGAATTCAGAGTTCTCCATCCTACCCAGTTTCCATTGTCTATCTTTCGCATATCAAATGCCGATGCGATCGGCGACAACGTAAATCGCGTTGCAGGATTCTTCAGTGAGCCCGCGTACTTCGGTACGATGGCCGCCATCTATGGCCTCCCTCTGCTGCTCATCCCAACACGCGGCAGAAAAAACAGATGGTTCCATGTAATTTTGGCAACCGCGCTCTTTATCTCCGCTTTCTGGCTCGGCGCGAAAACCGTTATCCCGGTTTCGGCCTGCGGCTATGTGGCTTTTCTTTGGCAAACTCGCACGCCCGCATTCACGCCCAAGAGAATTCTTGCCATCTCCTTGGTGGGCGTGGCATCCCTATTTCTGATCACATCCACCGCCGCGCTCGATGTTCGGGACAACCTAAGTACGACGATGCGACTTGGGACAACAGTTACCGCTCTCAACGTAGCTAAAGCCGGATATGGCATCACTGGATTGGGATTCGGGCAATTCCATTTCATGTACAAGCCAGAGTATGGCCCACCGTACCTTTTTCTCTCGCAGGAAGCTGCCGCGCAAGCGCAGACTGGAGCCGAACAGCGCGCCTCGACATACAACCTGTTTGTGCGATATCTGGTTGAGACTGGAGTCGTCGGATTCGGCTGTTGGCTGTACTTGCTCGCGCGATTCTCCCGGCTTGCGCGCGCATTTCACAACGACAGTATGGCCTTCGGAGCGCTGACAATGGGGTCGGCTTTGGGCTTCCTTCTGACTCAGGATCCTTATTGCTTCCCGCCCCTCATTCTAGGAATGGCATTCATTCTCGCGAGCCACAACGACCTCTCCAAACTGGGACACGGACTGGAATCTTACCGATGACGAACCAGCCTCATATTCTCTTTGTTCTTCCTTCGTTGCGAATCTCAGGTGGAGTTCAAGAAGCTCTTCTGCTTGCTGAGCGGCTAGCGCAATGTGGGATCCAGGTCCAGATCCTCAGCCTTTGGAGGACTGAAAACGAACTGTCTCATCGTGGGTTGCCAGTGAGGTATCTTTCGAAGTTTACGGCCAGGAAAGTCTGGGCTGGCTTTCAATTCCCATTCCTCCTGCTAAAGTTCGTCAACTTCATGCACTCCGCGGAAGTCGTCCGACATACCCCTCTCATGCTCACCCATTTTTCCACCTTTCCCTTCGCTTGGCTTGCCCCTAAGTCACGGTGGTATTGCTTCAATCAGGACACTGAATGGATGTTTGTCCCTTCAGGGCTTGGGCGGCAACTCCTTCGCTGGTTCATCCTGACCGCGAGTCGGCGAGCCAATGTAATTACCACGAACTCCTTCATTGAGTCCCAATTCGAGCGTGAGGGAATCCACTCGGTGGCCCAGGTTTCAATTTGGGCGGACCAATTCTGGGCTTCCACTGAGAACAACGACACGCGATCCATCGACGTGGTTATATTGTTGCGCAAAGGCGGGATGAAGCGGTTGGATCTGTACCTTGATCTGCTGACAAGATTGGAGGCCGCCCAAACCATATCCTGCGCGGTTGTAACCCCTGACCCTGACATTTATGCCACCGTAAAGAGCCGTGCAATACAATTAATCTTGCGCCCTTCAAATCAAGAACTGAGAGCCTTGTACCGCCGCTCAAAGATATTTGTTTCACTAAGCGACACCGAAGGCTTCGGGCTTACGCCGTTAGAGGCAATGGGCCAGGGGTGTGTCCCTGTATGCCGCAATTCCGGCGGCGTCCAGTGCTATATGGCCGGCCCAATGCAGAGAAACCTAATTCCGCGGTCTGAGCCGCTGGAGACGGTGCTGACACGGATATCGGAACTCCTCGCAAATCCAAAAGAGCTAGCAGCTAACTCCATCACAGCTGCGGAAATATTTCGCGATGGCTTGAAAGAATCAAACGCTCGCAGAGAAGCCGCCATCAGATCGCTCGCTAAGGTCCTGAAACATGAGCCGGCTTAACTTTTCGTGGGCTCTTAAGAAGTCCCTTCCACGCAGACGTTAGCATCGTTCGCCCAAGTGCGTACCTTCCACACAGCATACGCTGAAACGAAACCAGCGTGACCCACGCCATCACGATCGGAATTCGAGCAGGGAAATAGGTGTGGGTAAACAAAACACGATTCCGGGAAAGACACGCTTCGGAAAACAGGCTTCGCTTCACGCTCGACCGGTGCGATCCGATCGACCGGCCCTCCTTATGATAAACAATGCTATCGCGGCAATATCCCAGGGAATACAGGCCGCGAGTTCTGACTGCCCAGTCAATCTCTTCGAAATATAAGAAATACTGCTCGTTCATTAACCCCACCTTCTCCAGCAGGTCGCGACGAACTAAAGTCGAGGCCCCACTGATGAACTTGAGATTAGCTTCGATCTCAGATTCCAGCGGGGCACCATTAGAATCTCTTTCCCCTCTCATCGGAAGGACCCGAGCAATCCACTCGTTGAATCGATAACCTCCGTAACACTGAACGGTTTCGGGACTCGTGTAATAGCGCAGCGTGGAACCACACAAACCGATCTTAGGCTCCTTTTTCATCTTTGCAACGAGATGGCTTAAGGCTTCGCGCTCTACCACGGTGTCGTTGTTGAGCAGCCAGATAAACTCGGCATCGCCGCGGTCGAGGGCAAAGCGCATGCCAAGATTGCAGCCTCCCGCGAAGCCTTTATTCTCGCCCATCGGAATCAACACAAGCCTAGCCGAGCCGGCCGCTTCAACGCTATTTTCGGGCCCCAATTCAACATAGGGTAAAGGCTTAGGCAAACGGGGATAGAGCCTTGGCTCGTAGCGCGGATCGACTGCCTCCGCCGTCAATGCACCCTCAGCCCAAAGTTTGATCTGCTGGATGGATCCGTCCTCTGAAGCGTTGTCGCAAACAACTACGGTATAGTCGGCGTCCTCCAGCTTAAACAGCGACTCGAGGCACTCGAGAGTATCGCGCCATCCATTCCAATTGACTAATACGATGTAGACCATTCTACGGAGATTCCTAGAAAAAATGAACGTTCTTGCCGCTCCGGATCGCTATAAATCCGATTTCCGCCTACGGAAGCAGTCGCATTCAGCTTAATCAGACACTACTATAGCTTCACCCTCTGCCCCATCCTGCCCGACGCGCCATCGAGGATTCCACGAAAAGCCAGCCACAACTTCCGTATTCGGCACCCTTCAAAAAGAAGGGCTTTCACCGTCGATTTAATAAGAACGGCTATCTCAGTCCTGCACCATACCGGCTCGGTCTCCCAATATCGACGCAATAATGCGACCAAGTTTCTGGCATAGTAGTATCTCCGACCTGGAGCATGATGGACGCAGCAACAAGACCATATCCCGAGTACTTTATGAATCCTCGGAAAGCCCACATCGTGCCGTAATATCGCATCGTCGGCAATCATGATCCGATAGCCTCGGGAACGAATCCGAAGACAGTACTCATGATCGACATAGTCGATGAAAAGGTCGTCCTCAAAACGACCGCACTCTTCAAACACCTCGGTCCTGATAAGGCTTCCAGAGGTCAACGTCAGCATCGGTCGACCCTCGCCATCGAGCAAAAGCGGAGGGCTCGCGCCTGATCTGCGTTCGATAACGTTCGCTCCTACGAGCCCCACCTTTTCTCTGAAATCCGCCCCTTGATAGGCCCTCAGTAAGCTGCCGACGAAATTCTCAGTCGCCTCGCTGTCTTGGTCAAACAGCAATAAGAATTTGCTGTGTTGGGAAATTGCCCACCGACATCCGATGTTCAAAGCCGTTGCAATGCCCAGATTCCGCTCGTTTGCAATTAAGTGAAAATGAAGGTTGTTGCTCGCGAGTCTCAATTGAGCTACTACCTCGGCGCCTGAACCGTTATCAACGACGACCATATGTTCTACTTGACCGATCACAGCGGCAATATTGTGAATAAGGTCCGGACCGGGATGAAATGCGGTGAATATCGCACAAACCCCATTTGACCTCCTGCTCGCGCCTCCGGTATTCATTAGTCCCTCTCCTCGCCCGTCGGCTTAGCAGGCCGCACGTCTACGGAACTGCGCGAGCGACCGCTGCACGCGCCAGGTCCACGCGATGAGTAAAACGGTAGTCAAAACCAAAACAGCGACTCCCGGACCCTTCATTGCGAGGTTTCCCCACATTACCAGTAGACTGAAGACGCCAATCGGAAGCAACGCCAAGAATGGAAGTCCCGCGGCTGAGATCAGCAGATCCAACCGCCGCAACGGAATGCTATGAGACTTTCGAAACGTGTAAACAATATGCACTAGCAAGGAAACAACGGAGCCTATAAGAGTTCCGTAGGCGACACCGATCGCACCGTAGATTCGAACCAGGTAGCAGCTGAACGCAAGGTTAACAATTCCCTCGGCAAGCCCGCTGACCACCCCCTTTGCATGAAGTCCGCAGGAAATGAGCATCACAGCAAAGGGGCCGACGGCAAGCCTTATCGTCTGCGCGAGAAGAAGAACTGCGAGAATACCCATAGTTCGAGTCGCGTAAAGCGGACCCACCCAAAGCTGCAGCGCCCTATGCCCGGACAGCAAAAACAGCACGAACAGCATACCGTTGGCCATAGTGTTGCCCCATGAAACCTGAAGCGTTATGCGAGAGACCTCATCGTTCACATGCCTTGCATGAAGTGCCGCAAGAGGAGCTAGCAGCGCGCTCAGTACCGCACTATTCAATCCCACCAGCAATGCGGCAGCTGACGCGGCAATGGAGTAGTAGCCGACTTCTGCGAACTGAAAGTGACCAACGATGGTTACATCCAGTCCCGAGATCATGAACATGCTAAACATCCAGGCGGTTAAGCCCGCGCAAAAGCGATATAGGTCGCCCATAACCGCGCGATCCATGGTAAATGAGAGGTGCCGCGTCTCCGGCAGGAGCCGAACCACTGCGGCCCATTGTACAATTCCAGCAATAATCCCGGCTACAGCATTGGCGCTCGCCAGGATGATAAGCGAGTGACTCACGCGCGACAGCAAAACGACCGCCACTGCGCCACCGATTCGGCCACCCGCTGTCGCCACCGCCACGAGCTCGTTGCGGTGTAGCCCGACAAGCGTCCCCGAAAACGCCGAAAAGACCAGCTGCATGGCAGTTCCCGTACCCAGGATTAAGCCTGCGATTCGAAACTCCGCCATAAGTCCTGCTGGAACCCCCCGGAACACGAAGTTGGCATTGGCCAGAACAATGATGATGGCGAGAAGCGCGATCAGGGCAGCAACCAACAGCAAGGCGATTGAGGTTTGAATGACCTTTTGCCGGCGTTCTACAAGCCCCAGTTCAGTACTCTGCGCCACATACCGGGTAACGGCCATCTGAAGACCGAAGTCCAGAAAACTGGCGTAAGCCGCGATCTGCAGCATAAGAGACCACGCTGCAAATCGGTCAAGGTCAAGCGTTCGCGTTAGAAAGTGCGGGAGGGCAAAGCTCACCGCAGCCGTCGAACCGCCTCGTATTATGTTCGATGCGGCGTTCTTGATGATTCTCACACTGGCATGCGCCATACTTGGTTATCGGCCTCTTGCCTTGTCGCAGCTGCGTGACTGCCCTGCGGGTCCTGGCTACCATTACGAAACCGATGGACAGTTCCGCGAGGAACCCAAACTTACGTTCAGTGCATGGATGGATTGCAGCGAAATTGGTGCTCCCTAACCCAGTGACACATCTTACAACAACCCGGCTTCGCCGGTAGCTGGATCCGTTCCACCTCTCTCTAGAGCTTCATGTAGACTACAGGGATATGAGTTGCGTTGTCTGTGGGGAAGATTCAATCAGAGAACACACTTTTCGGGAGATGATGTTCGGCACTCGAAAAGAATTCAAGTATTGGGAATGCCTTAGCTGCGGCTGTCTCTGGATCTCATGCGTACCGGAGAACCTGAGCGAGTATTATCCAAAGGATTATTACAGCTTCTCGGCCCATGCGTCAGCCATTCAGATATTGTATTACCACGCACAATTCAAAGCGCAGTGGCTGATGCGCTGGTTACGTCGGCGCTTGCCAAGCCGCGCTTCTATCATAGCAGCAGCTCGACCTGAACCAGGCGCTAGGATTCTTGACGTGGGATCCGGATCAGGACAATTGATCGAAATCCTTCGGGCCGTCGGCTTTGAAGCTCTCGGGATTGACCCCTACCTGGATTCGGATCTTCCTTTCGTCAAACGTTATTCGCTCGAAGAAGTCAACGGGGTTTGGGACCTCATCATGTTTCACCATTCCCTAGAACATATGCAGAATCACGTTGAGGTCCTGCGCAATGCCCGCAGTAAACTCGCTCCGGCAGGAACCTGTCTAGTCAGAATTCCCATCGCCAATTGGGCATGGAAGCACTATGGGAGGGATTGGGTTCAACTGGACGCGCCAAGACACCTCGTGGTTCACACGCCAACCAGTTTCCGCCTAACCGCTGAAGCCGCGGGATTTCAGATCACGCACACCATCTTCGACTCCCAGGATTTCCAGTTTCGCGGGAGCGAGTTATACCGGAACGATATTGCCTTGTTCAACGAACGCGCTCGCGGCTATTTTTCACGCCGTGAAGTCCGCCGCTTTCGCGAGCACGCAGATATTCTGAATCGACAACAACTAGGCGATCAGGCAGCCTTCTTTTTGAAAGCCATGTAGCCAGATTCCGCTACTCGATCCCGTTCCACCCTGAGCTACCCAAAGGCAAGTACATATATTCAATGGGCAACTCTCAGCGCACCTAAGACCGCACTAGTTCGATGAGCTTCACAGTCGCTAAAAAGTCTTTCAGGTCCTGAGTTAATTGTTGACGTGTTACGTCATCGGGCAACGTCTCGTCGATGCTCTCCGCGCGGATCAGAACGCGTACTGGCCTTTTCGACTCGTCACCCAACATGGTCGATGGATCAGGGCGGCTAAACACCAAGCCGAAGTGGCGCAGGTCCGTGGAGTATTCGCCGCATGACGTACCGTTACAAGTTGTCGACGCTTCCATATTACGGGTCAAACCGTCGTCGTAGAAACCTGAACTGAAGCTCACGGGAAGAGAGTCCGCCGTCGCAACTTCTAGCTGCCCCTGCCAAACCGGGTCCTCCGCGCGGACCGAGTGGCACAGAGCGGGGTCGTGCCAGTCCGCCAAGGGCGACACTCCCAAGGAGACTGGGGTTCCCCCGCCCGTCGGCACATATTGCGCCCAAATGTATACGACCGGCCCGGTGACTAAAGTCTCATTCCACGTACGTACAAGAGAGTAATTGCCAATGACCTGCGGAAATCGCTTCGCTTCCATCTGAGTGCCACTAGGGCCGGACGGATAAGCCGCCACCATCGCTCGCACCAGCCCCCCACAACCAAGCAGCACTACCACTCCCAAGGCCGAAAGCTGCGTTTGGCTCGACCGCCAGGCGCCTACTTTGAACTCAATGCGTCCTGAACTTGCCCCTTCTTCGACCTCGTGAGGGGACCTCTCCCGCAGGCGATGAATGGCAACAAATAAAAGAAGCGTGGCGATGAGAAACAGCACCGCCCCAATCACGTAATCGGCATTCTCCGCCTTGTTTTGCAGCGACGAAAAGTGCAGCGCAACAACATAATACAAAACCAGCAAACAAAGCCGAGCCAGATTAAATACGTAGCCCAGCAGCACCGCTCCCACAACGACTAAACCATTGATATACCAGCGGAATCCATGCACGTAGCCGGCAATCAGCGCAATGAATCCCATCGCCACCGAACCGCGAATGCCATCGCAACCAGGAGCGATGAACATGCCAAAGTCAGGCGTGAACATGAGGCGTAGATTGTCCGGAGTAAGTGAGTGACCCAGCCCGATAGCAAACGCTCGAGCAATATGTGCCGACAGGTGTTGCAAAGGAAGATCCAAAAGGGAACTGAACACATGCGGAATCGGATTCGAAAACCACAAAAGAACAATGGGAAACACGGCTGCGCGAAACAGGCGCACCCCACCCAAAAGCAGAACAACACCCGCCGCATAGACGAATAGAAGCAATGAATTAGGCGGCAGCGGTGTTGACCAATGTGGCGACACAACTAGAATCAGCGTCGCTTGTTGCTGGGCCCATGCCACAATCGTGCTAAGCAGAACCAGCGCTAGCCCCCACCAGGTCCCGTCCGCCCGCCAGCCGAGCCTCCGCCAAACCCGAAGGATAAGCACCAAGCTCACCAGTGGAACCGCCATACCAATAGATTTCAGCCCATCGGTTGTCCACATCGTCCAAAGCGACAAAACCGTTGGCCAGATTGTCGACAAGCCAAGCACCGCGAAAACGGTCGACAGCACAGCAAACTGCACCGAAGAAAGCTCCCATCGGCGCAAACTTTGCACGCGGATATCTGAGTCTGGAAAAGCAGACATCGGTTCCTCTCCTGGAATCGCGGGAACTCGGCACGACCGAAGCTGACGGACCGCCAGCCCTCAACCAGCTCCGCAGCGCCATAGGTACCACCGACAATCATAGCAAGCTTTAGTCCTCCCTAGCTAAGGCCACTCTTGTCCAACGCAAGATGAGCCTGAAGGTTGGGGTTGATTCCAACGCAAGATGAGCCTGAAGGGCGGTTGGAGCAGTCATGCTGAAGATTGAAGATCAGCGTGCACGAAGCGGAGAA